>VFQN01001476.1_pt1 | contig 39360 bp, 73 predicted proteins | sample 3512371 | NCBI WGS metagenome assembly VFQN01 (sample SAMN10412370, study PRJNA504923) | tailings metagenome | isolation source: Replicate 2 from Balatoc abandoned mine | place: Philippines: Itogon, Benguet | collected 2017-08-28
TCGGGAGTGACTTGGACTTCCCTCGCTCCGCCCCTCGGGGCTCCGCTCGGGAAGTTCAAGTCACTCCCTCACCCCTCGGGCCCACTCGGGGTGATATCCGTCGAATACCTCCACGGCCATGGTTTAAGTACTACATGTTCCATACCGGTATGCAAGGTAAGAAGGTAAGTCAGGTAAGTCTGGGTAAGCAAACCCCCGTTCGGCTACACGGGTGCCGGATGATGGTAGCGCCCTATGCCCCACATCCGACCCAACTGTGCTATAGCATTGCCAAATAATTCTTGTTGATTGCTGCATGCCTTTTGTACGGCGCAGTAGGGTGCGGGGCCACAGGAGGGCGCAGCAGGGGAAGCCCCTGCAGCCTGCACACGACGGCGGCTTTACTCCTCCAGCAATCCGTACCGCACCGCATCCTGACGTCATCCAGGCGTTTCCTCTCCCGTAATTTCCCTTTCCGTGCTTTACAAACTCTGCAATGCTCTCCGCATGCCAGAGGCAATTGTCTTGCGCAGAGCGCGTGTGCCCCATGCCGTCCTGCGCGGACACGGTGGATGGCATCAGATGGCATCCATTTCGCGCACTCTAGCCCGCGCCGCCAGCCCGCCGCTGCACAGCAACCAAGCAGCCATACCGTTAAGCAGGTGCATCCCTGCCGCCGAGACCACAACCCAGCCAACGGTGGCGGTCCCTGTCTCCCTGACCACCTGCCATCGCTCCCAACCGCACCTGCTGCCACTGATGACTCCTCGCGCGGGCCACTGCACTTCGTGCCACATGCCAAGCATGAGCCCGCCTACACCAGCAAGCAAAGGTGCACAACTGCCACACCAACGGCCACCCTCCACTAGTGCGGCAGCCCAGAAGCAGCCACACGGTTGCAGCAGCCGTCTATCTCGTCTCCATCCCACTTCACTTCCCATACTTGGCGACACAAGCCACCCAGGGCGAGCCTACACGCAACTGGATTGGCCAGTGACCTAACAGATTAACTTGCAAACTCCAGCTCCGGTTCCCCAACGCATTCCGTATACACAAACGTCTCTACACGTACGATATACACCCTCGGTGAGTCCACAACAGTGGGTTGCTATGGATGGCCCAGACAAAACACAACAAGCCTACCTCACCTCAGTGCTCCGGGTCTTTCTTCTCTCATGTGGACTACCAGCCCTACAAAGCGGCCTCGTGGCTTACCGTGCACATACTCTCGCGGCAACAACGCGCGAAAAGGGTCCGGGCACTGCGACCGTTGCACGAGACAACGGGTGGGCCTTGGGAAGCAGCCCGCATGCAATGCTTTTTGTGGATGCGGCCTGCACAAGCGTCACAACCGGCCAACAATACTTATCCCGGTAGATCGCTTACTCCAAAGAGCGTGTGCAACCCTCCATAGTACATCAGCCAACCGTTGGCCGCAGCTTACTCTGTTGTCCCCCGCTACCTACAGCTCCCCGCTCTTGTATTATCGCCCACCCACTCTCAGCATCCAACAGGCTACCCTATCGCTCCACCCACACGCCCGATACTTCGCCCAAGCGTACTGCTGACCGCCGCAAAGCGCCCGCTGTCCATGGTGCTAACGACCAGCAAACGGAGCACAGCTTGTTCAGTTGCGCCAGCCCGCAGTGTCCCGCTCCAGGTTGCGTGACGAACCCGCGCCGTTGGCGCTGGCTGCCCCGTTGCCGTTGCCGCCGCCATAGCCGTTGCTCGCCGCCGATGACGGTGTGTTGCTGCGTTGCGGGCTGTTGGCCCGGGCCGCCGCCTCCGCCTCCTGTCCGTACGAAGGCGAGGAAAGAGGGAAGGTAAAGCAGGCCGTCAAAAACTCGTGACAGCAGGGTTACGGCAAGGGCGCATTGCGCAGTTTCAAAGCAGATGCACTACTCGGCGGCGTAGTTCCGACAGTGTGCAAGCAAATTGCTCCGGGTGCCTACACGGAAGCGTGCTCTGACAACTGGCGGCGCCTGCTGCAACTTTCTGGGGTAAGTCATCTGTCATTGCGTTCAGCAAGTTCCGCCCGTCGCACAACCTGCAGCATGCTCTCCGCCTCCGCGACGCGGTCAGCTGCCTCCTGAAACTTGGCCTCGCGCTCGCTCAGCTGCCCCTGCCGTACAGATGTCGAGTGCAGGCCCATCCCGTACGGCATCCCGGGCAGTGCGGGGCACATGGTGGTTGACATGTACGGCAGGGGAGGCAGCGCGGTGCAGCAGCTGGTCAGGTGCGTGTACCCATACCGGTAACTGTTATGATCAAGGCCCTACGGCCCAATTCGCTACTCGCGGCAATCCCTCCGTCTCCGCGCTGCTGTGCAGGTTGTGCAGTACGGTAGCCCAACAGCTACCTGCCACAACACAACTATCCTGGCAAGCCATAAAATGGCAATTGCTGCACCCCGCACCCACCCACGCACCGCCACCCACCTGCATCTTGCTCATGGCCGCCTCCGCCTTGGCCCTCCGCGCCTCCGCCGCCGCCATGGCCTCCCGCGCCTTGCGCGCCTCCTCCTCCAGCTTGACGCTCTGCAGCCATGGGGGGCCAGGGGCAGCAAGGAGCGAGCATAACGACCGCACCGGCCACCAGCGCGCAAGCTGGAAACCCACCGGCGAGCCAGCCAGCCCTCCAGGCAGACCGGCACCCTCCCCTTCACAACCAACCAGGGCCCAGCTCCCCTCGCCCACGCGGCTGCACCCCCGTCCCGAGCTGCCCCACCCACCGACTGGCGCACGCGGTTGAGCTGCTGCTTTAGGTCGCCCTCCCGCCCAATGGCGTTCTGCGCGGCGCCCATGGCGCTAGAGCTCCGCTGCTCGCTGGACCGCAGCGCAGCCTCCGCCGCGGCGCGCTTTGTCTCGGAGTCCTTGAGCGCAGCTTCCGCGCTGGCGGCGCGCCGAGCAGCCTCTTTAGCAGCCATGGCGGACGCCGCCACCTCGCTCTTGTTCGCGGCCACCTGCAGTGTACCGTAAGATCATATCACGTCCGTTGAGGGTGGGGAAAGAGTGCAGGGTACGACCTTAACAGCTGATGTCCGACTGCGCGTATGCGCCTTGCCTAGCCCGAGGACCGTCAAACCTGCTCCACGCCCCATGCACCTGCCTTTGATCACTAGCAATGCCTTCCTAGGCACTGCTCAATTTCACCATGCCGCTCTGCGGCTGCCCCCCACGGCCGCACCTGCGACTCCAGCTTGGACACCTTGGCCCGCGCCAGGTTGAGCGACTGCTTGAGGTCGCCCTGGTTGCCCAGCGCCAGCTGCGAGTCGCGCAGCAGCCCCGCCTTGACCGCCTCCGCCTCCGCCAGCGCCTTGGCCGTGTCAGCCAGCCGCCGCTCCGCATCCACCGAGCGCCCCGTTGCCGCCTCCGCCGCCGCCTGCGCCGCCGCCAGCCGCGCCTTGGCGTCCGCGGCGTCTGCCTGCGCCTTGCGCGCCGCCTCCTCGAAGGCGCCCGCCTGCTGCTTGGTGGCGTTGAGCTGCTGCTTCAGCTCGCCCAGTTTGCCCAGGTTCGACTGAGGGGGAGCGCATAACGGCGGTGGTCAGCGAACGAGGGTTAGACTGCACCATCTTGCAGGAACAATTAAGGTAAGCGCGTTGTGCGCTGTAAGCGAGGAACGGATGTCCTTGTAGCAGCAGTGGTCGGAGCGCTCCGCGCGCTCGTACATTCTGTGTACTCCGTGTCCTCATACACTGTGTGCCTATGCCTGGCCAACTCCCGCTCTTGCACCTCTCCCGCTCACGGCCTCCCCACCTGCACGTCCTTGAGCAGCGCCGCCTTCTGCTTCTCCGCCTCGCCAAGCTGCCCGCTGGTGGTGGTCAGAGCCGATTCTGTCGCTACCAGCGACTGGGGCAGGGAAAAAAGGGAGTCCCACAGGGTTGGCAGAAGCGAAGGGTCACAGTTGGGAGGGGATACGAGCGTCTGGCCGACGAGAATGCGCAGTCATTCGGGGTGTGGTGCACGGGCAGCGTACGAAGGAGGTGCATAGGGTGTGGTGGGTGTGCGAGGAGTACCACAGACCCTCCCTGCGGCCGTGCAAGATCCGTGGCAGGTCACCTAGTACCGGCTCCGCCCTGCCGCACCTTCTTGGCCTCCTCCAGCTCGGCGCTGGCCTGCTGCGCCTCCGCCGTGACGCTGTTGAGCTGCGTCTTGGTGCTGCGAACCTCGATCTCCAGCCGGTTGGCCTGCGGTTGCGAAGCAGCAAAGCGAAGGCTGAAACGACGTCCAGTGAGCAGGTAACTACCGCCACGTGCCATCACGTGTCCGCACAGCTATATCACCGCCAGCCGCAGCCAGGACCTTCCCTCCCTCCGAGCAGTACTCGCCTGCACGCATCATCACACGGTGCATGCCGCCCGCGTATTCCCACCTGCTTGCGCGTCGCCTCCAGCTGGGCCTTGAGCTCGTTGGCGTTCCGCAGCGCCAGCGCGCGCTCCTCGCCCAGGCTGCTGGCGCGCGCCGCCTCCGCCTTGAGCGCCTCCGCCGTCTTGCCCAGCTCGCCCTTGGCCTCCTGCAGCTTCGCGCCAGCCTCCGCCGCGCGCGCCGCCAGCTCCTGCTCGCGCTTCCGTGCGCGCGCCAGCTCCTCGTCCCGCTTGGTGGCGACCAGCTTGGTGGAGTTGAGCTCCTGGCGCAGGTCCGTGACGCGCGTGATGGCCGAGGTGGCCTCCTTGACCAGCTTCTCGCGCTCCGCCCGCGCCTTCTCCAGCGCCTCGCTGGTGGCGGACAGCCGCTGCTCCGCCTCCTTGGCGCGGCTGCTCACGCTCTGCAGCTGCGTGGACACCTGCGAGGCAGGGGGTGGGGCGAAACATGACATGCATGGTTCACAGGTCGGTTTGCAATCACAGGAGTGTGATGAATTTGCGCGGCTGCCCGCATTCTGCAGCTGCTGGCGGGGAAACAAGCGACGCGGAGCAGTAGTGCAGCGTGTGGGTGTACTCATGCGTTGGTGTGTTCCCCCGGTATGGATCCCTCCCCTCCCCGACCTATTACCGCAGCACCCACACGCACCTGCTTGACCTCCGCCTCGAACTTGGATGCCTGCTGCTTGCTGGCGTTGAGCGCCTGCTTCAGGTCCGAGGACTTGGAGATGGCAACCTGCGGAGGAAGAGCGTTGGGGGTTGCAACGTGTTAGTGAATGCAGCTGGGGTGGCGGTGCAAGTACAGAGCGCCTAGGACCTTGATGCAGCATATCGTGGGGACGGAGACGGCACACGGGTCCAGCGCGGTTGGTTGGTTCGCCAGCCGCCCGAAGGAGTGCAGCACCAACGTGTGCCAGCCCACCTGCGCCGTCTTGACCAGCTCCTCCTTCTGGCTCTCCGCCTGCCGCAGCTGCGTCTCCGCCGCCTGCCACTTGCGGTTGGCGTCCTGCGCCTGGCTGGTGGCGGCGGTCAGCTGCGCGCGCGCACTGCGCAGCTCCGTGTCCAGCTTGGCGGACTGCGGGGGAGGGGGGTGGGGCCAAGCGGGGGTGGTAAGCAGCTCGGCAGGCACTTGCTGGGAGTGGCAGCAATGAGAGACGCCTCGCAGCTCCGTGTCCAGAGTCTCACGTGACTTGTAAGGGGACTAAATGGGAGTTGGGTAGCAGGACAGTGTGGACTGGGTCGGGTTGCAGGCGCACGCGCACCTTCTCCTTGAACACGTTGAGCGCCTGCTTGAGGTCCGAGCTCTTGCTGAGCGCCAGCTGCGCGTCGCGCATAAGGCCGGCCTTCTGGCTCTCCGCCTGCCGCAGCTGCGCCTCCGCCGCGCTCAGCTGCTGGTTGGCGACGTCCGCCTGCTGCGAGGCGGCGGCCAGGCCCGCCTTGGCGCTCTTGAGGTCCTCGTCCAGCCGGGACACCTGCACACGGATTGGTAAGCAAAGGAGAGTTTAAGTAAAGCGCTGGAAATGAAGCGCTGCTATCAACTGGAATGCTGATGAGCGCATATGCTATGGAGTGACACCTAGGGCAACTGGTTGCTGGAGAGCTGGTGACGAATACGGGCGCCTAGCGCATGCTCTCCCCTGGCTTCTTCACGACCCATGCCCCCTTCCGCCACCAGCCCTACTCCCCCGAGCACCCATCTCGCCCGCACCCGCACGCCCTCCGCACAGCCACCGCCCCCGCACCTGCTGCTTGGACACGTTGAGCTGCTGCTTGAGGTCTCCCTCCCTGCTCAGCGACGCGGTGGCCTGCTTGATGAGCGTGGCGTTCTTCTTCTCCAGCTCCTGCGCGGCGCTGCGGGCGGACACCAGCTCCTGGCGGCTGGCCTCGAGGACCTGCGGGGCAGGGGGCGCGGGTGTGAGGGTGAGGGGTGAGCGGGTTGACGGGGACTACTCCTCACGCAGACGGGCAGACGGGCAATCCGCATCACTCCGACCCGAGATTTTCGAGCTTCTGGCCGCTTCCATCCGCCTCTCCAGTCGCACCATCCGCTAGCTTCCTCGGGCAGCTCCGGCATCTGGCTTCTGCCCGTGCCCTACAATCTTCACCTTCGCCGATACCGTGAACGCAAAACCCCGCACACGAACACCAACCACGCCCGCGCGCCCACCTGCTTGCCCGTGGCCAGCTCCTTCTGCAGCTCCGGCACCTGCACCTCCAGCTCGCGCAGCTTGGCGGACTTGGCGGCCAGCGCCACGTTAGCCTCCTTCACCTGCCGCTCGAGCGTGGCGACCTGCAGAATAAGGCAAGGAGGGAAACAACGCGGCCGCGTGCGTTAGCTTACATGCAGCACACGCGCCTTGGAGCCGTACAGTACAGGCACCAAGGAGGCGGAGGTACCGTAGTTACTGGAGAAAGGGTCAGGACAGTGGACGAAGCTGAGGACAGCACAGCGGTCAAGCGCTGAAGGGCGCACGGTGCCGCTCCAGCACCATGCCGCGCGCAAACCGCACACGCTTGAGCCCAGCGACGTACGCACCTGCTGCCTCGTGGCGTTGAGCGCCTGCTTGAGGTCGTGCATCTTGCCCAGCTCCGTGCTGCGGCTCTTGACCAGGCTCGCGTTCTTGGCCTCCAGCTCCTGCGCCGCCTGCCGCGCCGCCGCCAGCTGCGCCTCGCGCTCGTCCAGCGCCGCCTGCCGCGCCGCCACCTCCTCCGTCTGCGCCTCCAGGGAGGCCCTGAGGTCGGTCAGCTGTGCGGCGCGCTGCTGCAGCTGGCTGGTGGCGCTGTTGACAGCAGACTCCAGCTTGGCCACCTGGCGTGGGCGTAAGGGTACATGGTATGCTCAAACGAGACGCGAACCAAACCGCCGTCGTGTGCTGTACTGAGGGCCCGGTCTGTTGCTTCCCTACGTCCGCTGGCCCCACCCTAGGAACGCCCTCGTACCTCCTCTCTGAACGCTCAGGAGTAGCCAGTGCCCTCTTCCCGGCCCCTCTGCCTTCCCACGACGATGCCCCATCGCCCCGCCTCTCACATGCACCCTCTATCCCTCCTGGAACACACCCACCTGCTGCTTGGTCGCGTTGACCGCCTGCTTGAGGTCTCCCTCACGCCCCAGGCTCTGCTGCGTCAGCCGTATCAGGCTCACGTTGCGCTTTTCAAGCTCGCCAGCAACCTGCACCGCCAGGGACAAGGGCAGACCGTCAAACGATAAACAACAGGCGACGGGGGCACTAGGGTGCTGGTAGGGGACACGTGGCAGCTGAGCTAAGGGCCAGTGCGTCGACGGAGCCAGGGCTAACGCTGGGCCGGGGCCAGGCTCCCAGGCCAGCACCAGGGCCGGCTTCCCAGGCGCCCTCGTATGGGCATACCACCCGGCGGTAACAGTCAGTAGGGGCTGACCCCAGCCGACACACCCAGACACCAGGCGCAGCCCCCTTTGTGTCCAGCTCCTTCCGTTGGTGACTCCCCCGCCCAGCCCCTCCATGCATCCACCCGCTCGCCCTCCACGCCTGCCCAGACACACGCATAGTATGGCCGCACACGTACGGCACGTACGCAACCAGGCAGCCCCGGCCCCGCACCTGCCGCGCGCTGTCCAGCTCCTCCCGCATGGCCTCCATCTCCATCTGGCTGCTCTGCTGCTGCATCTGGAGCTCAGCCAGCTGCGCACACAGACAGACAGCGGCAGTGCGGGAGGGGTGAGGGGGAGGCAGGGGACTCAGTGCGCAGAGCCGCCACTGCGCCGGCGATGGTACAGCGATAACGTGATAGGCGTTGCCACGAGTGGCAGCAAAAGCAGCATGCGCAGCCGCTGGGACCGCTACAACGTCTCACCGTGTCCGCGCTTTCCCCTCCCTGCCAGCTTGCAAGCTTGCCGTTCCTAACCTCGTCCCACCCGCCACCGCCAACGCGCACACGCGTGCACCCACCAGCTGCTTCATCTCGCGCACTTTCTGCTCCTTGGCCACCAGCTCCGTCTTGACCTGGGTCAGCTCCGCAGCGTCGCGCGCCCGCAGGGTCAGCTCCTGCAGCGGGGGTGGTTGCAGCACACCGGCTACACACGTCAGTAGTTGCAACGCGACGAGGCAGGTGAGGCGGCGGGTGTAGGGGAGCGAACACCCAACCCGTTGTACAACCGTAAAACGGCGTACCACACCAGGCCTCACTCCACGGCCGCTTCACTCAGGGCTTCCCTTCCCACCCAGCCCATGATGCATCACCACTTGCAACCACCACCGCGACAATGGCCGGAACACTTCACCACGGCAAACACCTCCACCACGCTCACGGCCTCGCCGCTGCAGCCCATCCCTCATGCATCACGACGGCCCGCGCCCCCGCACCTGCTTGCTGTACTGCACAATGGACTGCATGGACGCCACCTGCCCCTCCAGCGCCGCCACCTTGGCCTCGCGCTCGCTCAGCAGCATGCGCGCCTCCTTGGCCTCCACAGTCAGCAGCGCAACCTGGGGGACGTGGGGTTCAGCAGGGGAGCACCAGCAGGTGAGCGGAACGCACTGCAGCTGACGGTAAGGAAGCGGGAAGTGTAGCGCAGCTGTTCGCTTGCCTGTCGCACCAGGGTTGCCGTAGCCCTGGCCAGCATGCGGTCACAAGTTCCTTCATAGAGAGTAAGACATTGACTAAAGCTGCACGCACACAGCACGCTTGCACAGAGGTCCCGCCCCAACACCCGGACGCGTGGCATGTCATTATGGATACGCATCGGTGACCGCGACGTGGTTGTACGCTCTTGGGCGCGTGCCAGCGCGTGTTCCCCTTTCCACTTCCCTTTCCCCCATGTGCACGTGCACGTGCCCCCATCTGGTGGCACCCGCTTTGCCGGGGACAACCGCAACCGCGGCCGACCGCAGCGCGCTTGCAAACAGCGGCGGGCCGGCGGACCGCCCTGGTGTGCCTTCTAAACGCTGACCAGCAGCCGCGCATCCGACCAACAGCCCCCGCGGTTGCCTCCGCGCTGCTCCACCGCGCCGGCAGAAGCCGACTGCACGCTACGCCACCTGCCGTACCCTATGCTGGCGTGCCGTTGGCAGCTTGCGCGCTCCCCGGCGCCCGCCCTTGACCCCAGGGAGTGCAGCCCCGCTGCTGTCATTCCCTCCATGAGCTCAACTCCAGGAGTCTTGCCTAGTGAGCCGCGCCCTCGACCCCAAGTCCCGCCATGACCTTCCGTTGCCACGTTTTCTACTGTGTAGCTTCTCCCCTACCCCGCACCTGCGCCTCCAGCTCCCGCAGCATGACCTCCTTGGGGGCCAGGTCCGTCATCAGCGCGGTGGCCTCCTGCAGGCGGGAACATCAAGCCAGGCGCGTTCGTGAGGAATGGCAGTGAGAAGCAATACTGCGCTGCGCTTGGGTTGAGACGGCAAATCCGGCTTATGCGTCATATCATGAATACGCAACGTATCAGAAGGCATGAATGCCCCCGGTGCCCCCATCACACCACCCCCACTGGCATCCCCACCCCTCACCCCGCCTTCACGCCCCGCCTGTGTCGCCCAGCAATGCGCCTTACCATAATGTCCCAGTGGTCCCCAGCTCGTATCACTTACACCGGCCGTTTCCTGGCCCCAGGTGTTCCCCTTCCCACCCTTCCACACCGCCGCTGAGAGGCACACCGGTGCGCCCCTCCACGGCCCGACCTGCATGTCCTCTGCGGCCAGCAGATGGGGCTCTGCCCACCCTACACACAGCCACCCTTCCGCACCACCGCTGAGGGACATACACCGCTCCGCTCCTTTTCAGACCAGCAACGCACCCACTTGCATGTCCTTGGTGGCCGGCCCTGACCATGTACACCAGCCGTTTCCTGGCCCCAGACCTTCCACCCCGCCACACCAGTCCGCCTCCCGCGGCCCCACCTGCATGTCCTTGGTGGCCAGCAGCTGGTCCTTGCCCTGGCTGATGGCCTTGCGCATGGCCACGATCTGCTTCTCCAGCTCCAGCATGCGCCGCTCCTTCTCCTCGATGGCGCGCCGCGCCGCCCCCATCTCGCCCTCCAGCTGCGACGCCACGGACTGCGCCTCGGCGGCGGTGGCCTGCAGCTCGCTCTCGCGGGACCTGGGCGCGGGGGCAGCGTAGCGGCGGTGGGTCAGGGCGCCGAGGGTGGCCACCGTCTAATGTCGATGCCGCACGCGACTGGTTAGCTGGGTCCTTGCTGCAAATGCTCCACCACCGCCGGCCCGGGCGCCAGTTCGCACCGGGGCCCTGCACAGGCCGAACACGCTAAGGCGCTCGCCGAGCGCGCCCTCCACCTGCTGCTGCGGATGCACCCACTACGTGCTGCTACTGCCGCTGCTGCAGCTTCAGTGCTGCTGCCTCAAACACGCGCATACCGCTGCTCCTAAGGCACCGACCATGTTTTCCCTTGATGTGAAGTCCTTCCCAAGCCAACCCAACAATAGTCTGGTAAAAAGGCTCCCAGCCAGCCGCCTCCCTTCGTGCGGGGCGCAGCGGGCTTGCGTTTACCCGGATTTACGCCCTGTCCATATGCACCCAGCCAGGCTGCATCGCGACCCCTGTCCAGCGCGTATGGGCAGGCCACGCAGCTGTGAAAGTGGCAAGGAAGCGGGGCCAGCGGCGCCGCCGCTGCCGCCGCCGCGCCGGCAACAACGGCCCACCTCAGCGGCGCCCACGTGCATGTGCATGTGACACACAGCAGACCACGCCCGCCCGCCCGCCCGCCCGCCCGCGGCCCACCTGGCCTGTTGCAGCACCTCCTCCTTCTCCTGCTCCAGCTCCACCACCTACAGGGGGGCACGATGGCCGGGGCGCACAGGTGAGGCAACTTGGGGAACAGAGCGTTCGGGAAGTGGCGGAGTGGGGGCTCCGGTGGCGTTTAGAGCCTCTCAGTTCAGGCACGACCCAGTGGCGCTGGCGCGTAGGGAGATAGCCTAACTGTGATCCCGCAATCCCGACCTAGCCCGCCCTCCCCTGGCAGTCCCAGCCCCGGACGACAGGTCCCGGTCAGCGCGAGCGACAGCTCACAACATGTGGCGGGCCAAGCCCATCACACTCTGACCTGCGCACGATGCGCCGACCGGCATTCGCTGCCGCTGGCTACCCGCCATCTCACCCTCCCTCCCCCACTCCCGTACCCCAGCTCCGGAGGACCATCCGCTCAGCCGGCCGGCCGCAGTCTGGGGTACCATGGCCCTCCCCAGCGCCCCAACAGCGCCAGCGACGCCTCGCAACCAAGCAGCAAGCACACGAGCTGCACAGACGGACCACCAGCCGGAACATGCGCGTACACGCACAGCGCGCACCTTGCGCTGCAGCTCCGCCTTGACCACCGTCTTCTCCTGCTCCTTCTCCTCCACCTTCTCGCCCAGCCGCTCCACCGCCTGCGCCAGGGCCGCAGCCTTGGAATCGTCCTGGTACTGTTGTGGGACAGGGGACGGGAGAAAGGGTGGGGAGGTGCAGGCGTTCAGGGAGCAGCGTGCGAGCTGATAAGGACCCAATGTGCCGCGAATGTTCCAGGGGGGCTGTGTGGCATCGTTAGGGTGCACCGGTTGACGCACCGCCTAACAGCAACGGTTCAAGCAGCAATAGCACACTGCGCGACGCAGCCTGGCTGCTCTCTCCCTCGCACAGTGCACCGGGTGATCGCCCCTGCCGCACGTGCACCGTGACCGGTTCACATGGCCCTTGAGCCAAGCCTACCCACGACCACCCAATGTGATACTCCGGTAAAGCTCTCCCCACCCCAATCATGCCAGCACCCCCGGCTGCATAATACGTGGGGTCCGCAGCCGTCTGTACCTTCTTCAGCTGCTGGAAACCGAACACGGCGCCGATGCCTCCCAGCACAGTGGAGCCCACGGCGGCGAAGTTGAAGCCCCCGCCGTTGTTGTTGCTGCTGCTGTTGCTGCTGCTAGCGGGGGTGTAGCTGGGCTTCGGCGGCCCGGTGTTAGGCTTCCGCATGGTCCGTTGCCGCTGAGAGGAGGACGGAGAGGACGAGCTTGGGCTCGCGGGGGGGGGCTTGGGCGCAACAGGCTCCGGCGGGGGCGGGGCCGGCTCGGCCGCTGGAGGTGCCGCCGAGGCACTGACATCACGGCCAGACTGCTGCCGCTTGCGCTGAGCTCGCCGCTCACGACGGGCGGCTGCGCGCTCCTCCCGGCTTCCCGCCTGAACGACCAGATGCCAGAAGAATGCAGACACGTTATAGAATAGCGCTTCTACCTCCTAGGCTGCAGATAAAGCTGCAAGTGGATGTCATGTGCAACATAAGCGCTAGAGAAGAGGACAACCAGATAACGCTGGCAAAAAGGGCCGACCCGGTGGGACCGGCTCGCGACCGGCCCGGAAAGGAAGCGGTGCTTCATGCAACGCGTTATAGTTAAGCACACTTTACATATAAGACAATCAGGTGTCCACGTGGCAGTGCTGACACGTCGCAAAGCTATGTTGCCTGCCGCAAGCAAACCGGCAGGAGCCCCGTCAAGGATGCCCTCTTGCAATAACCCTGCATGCTTACCTCCTCTTCAGCTAGCGCACCGGGCACGTGAGTCAACAGGAGGCCAGCAGCGGTGCCCCCGAGTAAATTTACCAGCCGCCGTGGCAGGAGAGGCCCCGCGCTGTCTGTATTCTCCTGCTTCTGTGCAACACATCGTAAGCGATTCCCCCTGACACGGAGGGCACTACGCTGCTTGCAAATGTGGCGCCGGGCTAAGGGCACACCGGCCCGGGGAGCCTTGCACCCCAACATAGTTAAACTCCAGCCCGAAGTAGCTTTACGCTTAGCAGGTCGTGGAAAAAGGTAAGAATAGTCCGAAATTGTGGGAGGTTCCTTGGGTCGTTTTTCCGTTGGACCAGCGAGAGTCGCGTCTTCTCCTAATTGCCCCGTCAAATGTGCTTACTATACCATCAAGCGCATGCTAGGTTAGATGTCTGCGGCAGCCGAGTAACGCCGACGGTAACCCAAATGGCTGTAGCCCAAATGCAGTGTGGTGAATGGGTCTGACAATGCATGCAGGTCTAGATTGGATTAAGCAAATGTTTATATATTGTGCAACGCAGCTCCTTACTTGTGGTGACACGAAGGGTCGCCAAGCATGAGGACGTAATATACGGCGCTCTGCCCTCCTGCCTCCTCGCTCCAGTCGTTCAGGAGCAGCACAAGGCCAGCAACACATGTTGCCCACCCCTGGCTGGACAAGACTGGGGCCAAGACTAGGGCCAAGACTAGGGCCAGCGGCCTTGTTTCGAGCCTAGGCGAGCTACCCTGGTCAGAGCTGTTGTGTATGCCCACGCAGTATTACAGAGTTCACAACCTTCACGCCAGACGTCCAGGAGGCATCGGCTCCAAGTAGTGCACAGCGCAAGGAGCGGACCAATATTTTGCCCACACCCACAACCACAACCACACGACTCTGTACCTCAGCAAGTAAGCAGCAGGTGCAGCACCGAATGCACTGACCAGGGGAATGCAAGATTACAGGAGGGCCCGGGTGTAGTCATGCACAGTCCATGTACACCTAAGACCTTGGGGGCAGAACATCCTCTGCCACCCTCGAGCCACCCTCGACGCCTTGAGTCACCTTCTGCCACCCTCGAGCTTTCAGGGGTAGGCCCCCGAGCCCCCCTTTTTGCGTTGCGAGTATTTCGCTCTTCACCACACTGCGTGGCACACCTGACCTGCAAACGCCCGAAGGTACGCCCACACGCTCGCAACAACATTCCAGGTGGTGCGGCCACACGATCCTTACTGGTCCCGACCAGCCCCGTCCAGCCCCGTCCTGCCCAGCCATGCTGCCAGGCCCTGGCACCCTGGCCGTCCAGCCGTGGCATTTAAGCAGCGCGTACCGTACTGCTCTGCGGTTGGTGCTGCTCCTCCGCGTACCGGATACCCTCGCTCGTACTGCAATGGTGCGCACTGTATGACTTGCAGCAGCTCATTTAGCCTGGTGCTGAGATGTTACTTGCTGCTGCCCCCAGCCACACAGGTCCCTGGCTGCTGTTGTATGGGGTTGTATGTAGGCGCCCTCCGCAAGTTGCCGCCACTGCGAGTCTCAAGCCAACTGGCGGGTCCCGCGCACACCTCCGGCGGACTGCCCACGCTGCCGGGTTGGCCCCTGTCCACCCCCACCCCCCATGCACACCAGGTGTCCCCCAACGCAAACCCCCTGGGCCCTCCATGCCCGCGCGTGCTCCTTGCCCAGCCCCCGCGCCTGCTACCGCCCACGTCCCTGCCTCCGCTGCATCTGTCTGTGCTGCCTGTGCTGCGCCGGACGCATCTGCCACTGTGTTGTGGCTGCCGCCCCATCTGCTGCTGCACCTGCTGCTGCCTGGTCCGGAGTGCGGAGGAGGGGAGGACTGTTCCAAAGCGGGGCTGCCCAGCACCACAGTCCGGCGGCGAAGGATTCCTCGATTATGTGTATCTGTCGCTAGTGGCAGGTGGCGAGGCGCTGTTACTACGCGCTGCAGTGCTGAAGGCAGCAATCGCACCCCCAGTTGCGGTCCGTGGGGGGTGGAAGTGAGCGCCACCAGTCGTAGGCTTGCGCGACCTTCTGCAGGGCCGCCTCATCACAGATCCCGTGGCCTGCCATGGGGCACGACGGGGTCGGAGAAGGGGCGGTGGGCAGGGTAGGGAGCCGTGGGTGGCGGCGGGGTGGAGAACGGAAGTGGCAGTGATAGGAACGCAGCACGCATGGCGCGCAAGGATGGAAGCAAGGCAAAAGCAACAGCCAGACATGCAGGCTGTCTGGGCACGATAGGTTCGTAAGAATTGGTGGGGCGATGTGATTACGGGCAAGTCCTGATGTTGTGGGCCGCTACCTAGACAAGTACACGAAGTGCAGCACTACCCACAGGTTAGCACGATGTGCATCTGGCAAGCATATGGAGCAACTCTATACTGGTCAGTCTAACCAACAAGCCGTGCCGTACCGCAACGCCTGTACATCGAACATTCGGTGGAAAGGCGTACAGAGTGGCGGCAGCATTCCTTGGGTCTAACCGAGGGTGATGTGTACACATTGGTAGGGTAGGGCCTATTCGTGGGACCTGACCAGTCGTGGGACCCTTCCACTTGCCGGCAAGTCGGCTCTGATGCACGTTGCTACTGGGCAATTGACTGTTGTCACAAGGTCTGCAACCCAGCCTGTAAAGCCTGACATACACGCACTAATCACTGCGTACTGGATGCTGCACAAGCGGTGGAACACAGTAAAAACGCGAGCAACACACCTTGCCCCCAGGGCGGCTGCTTGCTTGTGCGTGCCAGTCGTCGACCACCACCTCGAACTCCCACTTCAGCCCCCGCAGCCGCTCCGCCGTCGCCGTCGCGCCGCTGGCGTCTGCCCCCTTGACCGCCGCCTCCACCACCGCCGCCCCCAGCCGCCGCACCAGCAGCACGTCGGGGTGGGAGGGGGGCAGCAGGGTGCCCGAAGAGCGGTGCGCCTCCATCTCCTATAGGTGGCGCACCCACATCCAACAATGGTGTGAGGCGTATGGATAAGATAAGGCCCTGGGCAGGCCACTACGTACAGGGCCTCCCGTGTGTGCATACGGTGCGCGCTTTGCGGGACGGTGTTATTACGGTGCGGACGTGGCGCCGCGTGGCAATTGCATCCAGCCACTTTGCCTGCTGTACCACCTCTTCCAGCGTGCCGTGCGTTGGGCGCAATATTTCATAGCTCCTCGCGCACCAATGTCCTCTGCCGCTCTTGTATCGCCATCGACCTTTGCCTCATTGCTCACCTTCTCATGTAAGACATCGTGCACAGCCGCCAAATGCGACGCTGTGGCGGCGGGTGCCAGCGAGTGCCACCTCCCGCTGTACGGCACCTGCTCGATGTTTTCGGTGAAGACGTACGCTTCAATCGCCAGGAGGCAGATGCTACACACCAGCATGGCGCCACTGAACACGTTCCGAACGTACGTCCACGCCGTCCGCATGTGCGCTGCGTTCTCTGTGTCGAGGCGAGCACGCAGGTGCGCTATGGCCCCTGCTGCGTTGGCCCCCAGTGCGACATCTTGTGCGGTCCGCTGCAGCTCCTTTCCCCAGCTGCTGCTGGTTGCGTGAGGCTGTGCATACCTGAGGGGAAGGGGGGGCCTTATGCTGTGAGCTGCGCGCTAGCGCTGAGCAAACCTGACATATATACACAGATGAACGAACGTAACCTGAATGTAACGACTAACACAAGTGCCATTGCGCCAATGACAATATGTAAGGCTTGCTGCTGTGGCGCGCTGCCATCCTTTTATGCACGCTTTATTGATATGGTATGCACAAGACTAAAAGTAGCCAATCCTAGAAGAAGAGCCGCACACTAATGTAGTACCTGTGAACGTTCGACCTGCCGTGGCACATGCGCCGGGCCTGCACACCCAGCTGACCCGACGCCGCAGTGTCCAGCGCGAGGGGCCCGGCCCGCTGGCTGGAACGTGCCGCGTGCCGCAAGCTGCGCCGCCGGTCGAGCTGCACGCACGATGGGCGGATGGCAGTGTACGGTACGTGGGGCACGTGATTCCGTTACAGGTACATAAACTGCGCCGCAGGCATAGCTTTTACGTTCAGCATCGCAAACCACCCTCAGCCTAGGGGTGTGCTCCACATTGTTGCAAGCAGGCACCTTCCCTCTCGCCCACAACACCGCAAGCATCCCGGCCCACCTGGTAGTCCAGGGTAGTCCAATACCACGCGCTGCTCCTCCCATGGTGTGGGTCAGAGTATGGGGCTAGGCAGCGGCGGCGGCGGCGGTGGTGATGCCAGCTGAAGGAAGGGTCCTCGCAGCGGCACCAGGCAAGGCGCCTGGCAGGACGCCCAGGGCACCAGTCGGCGCCTGCAGCAGCTGCCCCACAGACGCACCCGGACTGGCGCCAAGGGGTCTTGATGCGATGCCTCCCAATGCACAGCCTGAGCCACTTGACAGGGAGGTAAGGCCGGGTCTGCCGAAGCGGGCGGCACAGGGGAGGGCGGCGGGGGCCGCACTGCTAGCGACAGCTCCCAAAGCGTCCCCAGCGGAGGCAAGCATGCCGGCGGAGGCGCCCGAGCTAGATAGATGCGAAGTGGCTCGTAGCAATTGACTTATCGCAGGCCTGTACTTATCCATGTCTGTAAGTAGTATGTGGACTTCAAAGCGATGTGCCTGACCTCTGTTGAGGGCCCGAAGCGCGACAGGCAAGGGAGTCCACCTTGACAGTTCCGCGGTAAAGCCTAACGGTGATTGCGACCTGGAGCCGTCATCGCAAGTAACAACTGCATATTTATGCAAGTGACCGCGTCTCATCCACGTACAATGACAAGGGCTCGGGTCCCATCGATCACAGTGCGGAAGCGCGACGGTCGCACGAACACGCTTGCCACGGCACGCGAGGCTATGAGCAACCAACACGCAGTAACAATATATATTTTATACTGTTATTCATGAGGAGCGGAAACGTGTAGGATATGTGACGCGACCGCGAGTGCAGTTGCGGTTGATCCACCTGCGAGTGCAGATGGACGGAACGCCCTGTCGCCCAGGAGCTCAATGTTGGCATGTTGTCGCACCTTTCCATTGAATTGTTGGATTATCAGCATGCCAAATGCGAGTCATCTCAGGTGTGCATGTACCCCACCAAGGCGCCCTCATGCCAGGGGAGCCCCTGGCCGTGCCGGGTCTCCCCGCCTGATACGTCACGTCGTCACGTTTCTTACGGTGGCCTTGACTTGCCCTGGCCACGCAAGTCATCACATCATTGCCATACGCTATGATGACGTGTGCCCTCACCTTGGTCAAGCTTCTCAGTGGCGACTCGAGGTACCCCAACATCTTGGACACGGCTGCGGTGGTGTTGTTTACGGTGGTCCGGCGCCCTCCTTTCCAGCGCGCACTTGTTCCGCCGGGTCATCCACGCTGGCCAGGAGCGTGTGCCATCTTCCTGCAGGGCGGAGAGCAAGTACGACGCGCATTTGGCATGTACGGGCATTCGAAAGGCACGGTAATGTGGAGTAGTGAGGACGACATCAGTCAGGAAAATTCGACTGCTGATACCGCCTGCTGGACAGGCAACAGTTGGTCCGGGGGCCTTGCATACGACAGTGTCTTATGAAGGGCAGGGGCACATCGGTGCCGCACACTGCCCCTGCGGCCTGGGACTGCATGCGCATGGATGGAAAGGAGCAGGTTACATGAGTTACCCCAACAAAGTGCACAACGGCCCACCACCTCAAGGTGCTATCAGGGCTGCAGCCCCGCTTACACAAATACAAGCCACAATTCCGACCTTTGTAAGGCGCGGCTGGTGCGACCGAGAGGAGATGCACAAACGCCAAACTGGTTATGACCAGCACAGCTTTCCATGTGTTTATCCACCTTGCTTAGAAGGGGTTTAAGAGCCACACGCATGCACGTTCACTGGCACTGGATGCCGCACGGCACCGGCAAGACGCGCGGCAAGTGCACAGAACCCGGAAACCTTGCCCAAGGCCGCTAATTGCTGCACTAATGTCTGGCAACGCGTCCTCGCAAGGCGTACAACAGGATGCCCTATTCAGGTGAAGTACCCACGCCCACGACTCCCGTCCGCCTGTATGCACCTCACGCTCGCTGCCGCAACGCAACTGTTGCGTACAATTGGAACCCAGCAAAACCGACACAGGATGGCGCCAGAGATGGGCGCATACGGTATACGACTCGCAAATGGCACGTCAGTGAACGGTCCCGACCAACCATAAAATCGCCGCCCCGCCGTAACATGACGACGGCCCGCACTCCGGGGGGCTGTGACTGGCTGCAATGTTGCTGATGCACGGTCGCCCCTCCTGCTGTCAAGCGCACTGTTTTTGTCACGGCGGAGCACGACCGGCTCCCTAACCTCTCCTCCTCCCTCCTGCGCAACAGGCACACGGTGGCCCTCCATCAACCCTCGCTCAAGAAACCCAACAATGCCGACCCGCCGCATCACGCCCAGAAGCCCGCAAGCCTCTTCGCTTCAGACCTGGCCCGTCTAGGCCTGGTCAGCGCCGAAGGTCTCCCGCAGCTGCTGCTGCTTCTTGCTGGGTCGGCCGCGCTTCTTGGGTGCCGCTGCCTCCTCCGCAGCCGCCGCGGGCTGCTCCTTCGCCGCCTTGGGCTCCTCCGTCACCGGCGCCGCCACGCGCCGCACGGGCTCGCGGCGCGCGCCGTTCTGCGTCGACGTGCGCGTACGGGTGCGCGTGCGGCGGGGCTTCTCCTCTCCCGTCGCCGCCGCCGCCACAACCGGCGCCGGCGCGGCTTCGCCCTCCGCCGCAGGGGCATCCGCCGTCTTGAAGGGCTCCCGCCGGGCGCTGCTCTTGGCGGCGGTGGCGCGCGGGCGCTTGGCGGCGACGGCGGCGGCGACTGGCACGCCCAGCTCGAGCTCGCCGGCGGCGGCGGCGCCGTTGCCGTTGCCGTTGCCGACGGCGGCGGCGGCCTGGGCGCGGGCCAGGGCGCGCTGCAGGTCCTCGATGGTGCGGTCGCGGGACGCCAGCTGGCCGCGCAGCTCCTCGGCCTGTGAGGGAGGGGGGTTTTGTGGTGTGGGGTTAGGGCCTTGGTGGTAGGGGGCATAGCACGGGGGCATGGGGTGCATGTGGTATGATACCTGTTGGGGTCAAGGTGAGTGAAAGCTGCGTGCTGGAGACTTGCCACATCTGACCATGCCTGCCAACCACCCAGATGACGCCCAGGGACCGGGAGGGGCCTGGGTTGCACGTGTGGGTGCATTGGAGGTTGCTGGAAGGGGCGGTGCGAGTCCAACAAAGCTCTTTTGACGCCCGAGGGGTTTGGGTCTCTGGTTTGCCTGGGGCCCTGGCTCGGCCATGGGAGACAGTGCATGCCCAGCGGTTCAGGCGGATTGCGATGCCGTACACTGGAAAGCCCTGCAGGCCCTAGCTGGCGAAAGCCAGGTCTCACCTCAGCCGCCGCCGCCTGGGCCGCCGCCAGCTCGTTCTGTGTTCAAGAACGCAAGCACGTGGGGGCAGGAGCCGGGGTCAGGGGGCGACGCGACGTGTGAGAGTGTGCGTGCCGCCTCGCTCACGTGCGCCACAGCAGTGCGCACAGTTACCAGTATGGCACAAGCTTGATGTCCAGACCCCGCAGTAAAGTCAGGCCCCCCATGTCCGAAAAACATCAATATATTGTTCTTGCCAGGGCCTGCGCTTTACAGTTACTTTAACAACTCAGGTGCGCCCGCCTTCTCGCACCTGCAGGTGCGACACCTGCTCCTGCGAGGAGGACGCGCTGGCCTTGATGGCACGTGCCTCCTCAATCTCAGACTGGCCGGCCGGGAGAGGGGCAGGAACGGTTCAGCTTCGGGTAGGTATAGCTTGCATACACAGCCTCGGAAGGTGTTGCAGCACGTACGGGGCCCATGAACACCAGCTGTGTAGGACGGCACCTAACAAGCCAAGGACCCAGGACCCACCATGAGGCCGCTGATCTCCGACTTGAGCGCCTCCGCCTCCGCGCGGAACTTGGCGGCGCGCATCTCGTTCTCGGCGTACTGCGTACGGCAGGGTACGCCAGGGGCGCTGCCGTGAAACGCTAGGAAATCGTGTACGACCAGGGGGCTATAATGCACTGGCACGCGTGATCTTCTTTATGGGCTTGGGACAACTGGCGCTTCAAACCTCTACAACGAAAGCAGTCCCAGAAAAACGACTACACGATGCGATATGCATCAACCCCAGCACGTGGTCGTGTTAGCAGCATGGTGCATGGATGCACACACGGCCACCCGCCCACCTCGCGGCGTGTGGCTGCGCTCTGCTCCGACAGCCTGGCCAGGTCGGTCTTGGACTTGTCCGCCACGCGCACCAGCTCGGCCTCGCGGGTGGCGGCCGCCTGCGTGAGGACAGGATGGCATGCACATCACATCCCGACACATCTCCTACACGTACCCTATGCTGCCATGGCTAGGATCATGAAAACTTCACGGATGGCGATCCTCTGTGCGCTACTCTAAGAGTCGCAGCATTGCAGCTGCCTCTCCTACCTCATCTCCATACCTTCATCACCACAACCACGAAAGCACCGTATTTCGACCTGCCCTGCCCTCAGCACACAGCTTCTTCGCCCTTGCTCATCCGCCTGCACTGCAAGGTTTCCCACGCCTTCCTCTTCTGGCCGCCACTCCCGAGCCCCCCGCCACCCCCCGCCCCCCGCCGCCGCACCTTGACCTTGGCGTCCAGCTCCTTGCCCTTGCTCTCCCAGCCGCTCAGCTTGGCGGCCAGCTCGGCCACGCGCGTGTCGGCGGTGGCGGCGGCCTTGCGGGCGGCCTCGGCCTCGGCACGCAGGGAGATCAGCTCCTGAGCGGCGCGCTCAGCCTCCTGCATGACACAGAAACGAAGCGGGGCCTCAGCACTGGAGGTCAGCACCCAGCTGCGGCTAGCGCCTAGAGCGGAAGGTGCTGCCCCTCCGTGTGAAAACAGCACAGCTGCGTCCTCCTCGGGGTGCGAGTGCGCGAAGCCGAACAGGTAGCTCCCAGTGCGGTGCAGGTTGCATAGCCCGCCCGTCCGCCCATGCCGCGAGTTGGTCCCAAGGCACGAACATCCGTCGTCCCCGCACACGCGCACCTGCTTGTAGTGCTGCGCCTTCTCGCGCTGCTTCTCGGCCTGCGCAGGCAGCAAGGGCATGCCGGCGCGGTCATTGGGAAACGCACGGGGAGACCCGTACAATGAGCATGGTGACACAAAGCAACTACGCTTGAGCATGTGCGTGCCTCAGCTGGCCACGAGCACACAGCAGGCCGTGCTGAGCTGCCGACGCCATGGCGCAAAGACAGGGACATGTCGCTCAGGCACGGCCACGCCGCGCACCTGCGCCTGCGCCTCCCGCAGCTGGCCCTGGCCGTCCACCAGCTCGCGGGCGGTGGCCTCCTGGCTGCTCTTGAGCGACTTGGCGGTGGCCTCCAGCTTGGAGTAGCGCTCCTGGGAGGGTGAGACGGAGGGACACAAGGTGGTGAGGCTCCCTCTTTAGGTGCTCCAGATCGCGCAGGAGACGTACCAGCAGCACCGACAGCAGCTGGAGCCCTCGTGAGAGCTTCAGCACCCACACGCCACGCGTGCACCTGCACTGCCCTACCATGTCTTGTCCTGTTTGACGCCACCCTTCTGTGCCTGACACCACCGCCGCACGCACCTGCACGCCACGCGCGCACCCCTGCATCCACAACACCCCTCGTCCCGACACCCGTCGTCGACCTGCACACCACATCCCACCCCGGTCACAGACACACGTGTGCCCACGCACACAGCGCACCCGGCCCCACCTGCACGTCGTCCAGCTCGGTGCGCAGCGTGTGGCGGGCGCTGCGCTCCGTCTCCAGCTCCGCCTGGAAGCACATGCGAGGACAGGGGCACCGGCATGGACGTAGAACACTTGTACGAGCGTAGGGATGGGTGTCTTAGATTGGCCAAGCCGCTGCTGCAATTCATCTCCAGCTTAGCCTTCACCAAACAGCGGCCCATGCAGTTCAACGCCATGCACTATGCGCCCCTTGGGTGAGTAATTGGTGTGTTGCTGCCCAGGTCTGCTGCGACTGCGCCATAGGCACCAACACGCCCCTTTCACGTATGGCACGAGGGGCAAGTGAGCGCTGCCGGATTCATACCAGCAGTCCTTTCGTGTTCCTCAACGCTGGCGCTTACGAGGTGCTCCCCAAGGTGGTCACGCGTGCAGCGCCACATGCCTACCGTGCCACCCTCGCTCCATGGCCACCCCAACCCCATGCCAACCATGTCCACAAGCACGCGCTCCCCTGCCGACGGTAACGTGAAGGTGCCCCGTGAGACGGTCAGGCAAGGAGCATTCGTCTCTCTCGGTCCTGCCTCACCCCACCCCACCCCAACACACACACCCATGTGCACGCCCCACCCCTGTCCCTACCTCGGTGCTGTTGAGGTGCTCCGCCAGGCGGTCCATCTGCTGCTCCAGGTCGCGCACGCGGGCCTGGGCGGCCTGCAGGCGGGCGGCGGGCAGGGCAGGCGGGGCAGCAAGCGCCTTCAGTCCGGTTACTGCGTGCGGGAGAGGTGCTCTGGTGCGCAGGTGACCCTCGATCCTCCCAGCAACCGCATACCTGCACTTTTGTATCCACTGTTCGACCATCGACGCTTCGACCATCGACGCTTCCTCCAGCTATACAGTACAGAAGGTCTTTTTCCATACAGTATGCTGGCCGTCCTACTCCCTTGACCCTTTTTGCTCTCTGGCCAAGGACGCCCTCCGAGCCTTCCTCCCCGAGCGTTCCTCCGGCTTGCCTTCCCACCGCGTTCCTCTGTCCTGCCCTCCATGGGCCCGAATCACCATCTTAATCCTCCCCCGCATTCGGTAGTTATGAGTTACGCGTGACACCACCAGCCCCACCTTGACCTCCGCCGCGCGCGCTGCCGCCGCCTCCAGCTGCTCCTGCGTCTCCGCCAGCTGCTGCCCCAGCTCCGCCACGCGCCGCTCCGCCGCCGCCGCGTCCGCCTGCGCGGCGGCCAGCTTGCCGTCCGTGGCGGCCACGCGGGCCTGCAGCGCAGCCACCTGCGACTGCAGCGCCTTGCCGCTGCTGGCCTCTGTCTGCAGCTCCATCTGCGGGAGGGTGACAAGGCGGACGGTGATAGTCGGTGCGGATGGAGGGTGGTGACGTCCAGGGCTGCTGGCCTCCACCTGCAACTCCAGGTGTTGCATATACGGCCCGTTGACGCAAGGTAGGACTCCTGATGCGACTACCCCTGCGGTAGCGCGTCACAGGCACTGCCGCCTCGCCTCCCTCCGCGCTCGCTCGCCTGGCCCCTGACCGCCCGTATGCCTTCCGACGAAACGGAGGCCCCTTATGCCCCCATGCCCTTTTCGCCCCGCACCTTGTAGGCGTGCAGCTGCTCGGTGGTGCGGTTCAGCTCGTCCTCCAGCTCCGTCACGCGCTTCAGCGCCGCGGCGGACTCGCGGGCAGCGGCCTCGTTGGAGGCCTGGGCGAGGGACATGGACATTATGGTAGCTGACAGAAGTTCCTGTACGGCGATTACACCTCGACGTATCAAGTGTTGGTATACGCCTGGCCAAGGGCAGTTCCAGCGGTCCCCTAGAAGCCGGTCCCCTGGCAGACCCAGTGATTACTGTCATGTTGCCTAGGTCCATAGCGTCTCGCAGTGCACAAGGGTACCCCCTACACCATGCGCCTACCCCTGTCACCTGCAGCTCCGCCAGGCGCTTGCGCTCGGCCTTGAGCTCTACCTCCTGTCGCGCCTTGTCCGCCGCCAGGGCCGACCCGTGGGCCTGAAGCTCCGAGATGCGGCCCGAGCTGGCCTCCAGCTGGGACTGCAGCTGGCCAACCTGCAGCAACAGGGCAAAAGAATGGACAGGGTGTACGTGCTTGTTAATGCTCGTTTACTCAACGCTACGAGTGTGCATGCGAAGCGCGGCAGCTGGCAGGAGGGCGGACAATGCCGACGGAGCATGGGGGCCCGCTTCCTGCGTTTCCAGCCTCCTCCCCTGCTTGCAAATGCCCTAATGTAGCCCGCCCATCCCACTGCCTCACGACACCTTGGCCAGACTCTCCTGGCCCCGTGACCCTCACAACGTGATGCCCTTCCCCATCCTTCCCCACCCGCCTCCGTATCCAGTCCCCTGTCCCCGTCCACGTCCCCGCCCCGCCCAACCTCGCAGCTCCCTTGCGTGGGTGCACCCGTTCCCGCAACTTGTCACGCACGTGGCCATGCCACAAGGCGCAACACTCCACGTGACAGCGCCCACGCATGCCTCGTCTTCACCCACGTCGCAACCCTGCTCATGCTGCTCCGTCACATGCTATCCCTTCTCTAGGCCATCGTGCATGCACGGACGCTACTGCCGTACACCCGCGCCCCACGCCCCCGCACCTGCTCCTGCAGCTCGCCCACGTGCGCCTCCGCCACCGCCACCTGCTGCTGCAGCGACAGCACCTCCTGCGACTTGGCCGCCACGTCAGCCTGCAGGCGGAGGGACCAGGAGGGGGCAACCATGGCCGGTGGGGCGCGGTGAGTGATGAGGCGAACAATGGCGGAGCTAGCATGTGATTTTAACGTCTAGCGACGATCTAGTAAAAAAGCACACGTCTAAAAGCACGACGTCGCGCCCGGACTACCCCAACCCTGTAAAGACCGTGGCCTGCCAGGATTCCCAAGTTCACGCAACGTAGCCCAGCCCGCCTCCAGCTTCGGCACCTGGTCCTTGCCCACCGCCTCGCCCAACAGGGCCCCGGCTTGTCCCCTTCCCCTCGCACCTGCACACGCCTTCCACTCCCACTCCATCCTCCATATGCCTTTCTGTAACCACGCCCACCCGGCCCCCGCCAGGCCCCCGGGCAACCTACCCTACAACGCTTGCACCCGCTCCTCCGCATCCGACCGCTTCCCCCCACACATGCTCTCCAACCAAGTACCACCCGACAACCACAAAGCACGCGAAGAACACCGCGCCACCCACCTCCAGCTTGGCCGCCTTGCTGCGCGCCTTGCCCAGCTCCGTGCGCGCCCTGGTGCCCGCCTCCTCCGCCTGCGCCTGCAGCTTGGCGGCCTGCTCCGCCTTGGACCGCGCCTCCTTGAGCGCCTTCTCCGCCTCCGCCTTCTCGCGGGCCAGGGCCTGGGCCAGGCCCTGCGCGCGGGCGGTGGCGGTGGCGGCGCGCTCCGACGCCTCCCTCTGCTGAGCCACAGCCGCCTCCAGCTGCAAGTAAGAGTATTGCAAGGACCAGCTGTCACGAGTGTACGCGTTTCTAGTGTGGCTGTGTCAGGGCTGTGCGGTGACGAAAGACATGCCCTGTGAACCCTGCGCCACGTCCTTCACACACCTCTAACCCACATCCTCGCCCAAGCCCCCACATCACGCACACACCTGTACCCCCGCCCAGTTCTTCGCGCACATCCGCCGGCTCGGCCACCCACCCTCCCAGCCCGCGCGCCCTCCCCGGCGCAACCTCACACCCGGCCCCAGCAGCGCCACCCGCGCACCTACACCTGTACGCCCTCACCTCTGCGCGCGCGTCCACCAGCTTGGCCTCGATGGCCGCCAGCTGCTGGCTGGTGGCCACGGCCCGGGAGTCGGCCACACGCGCCTCCTGCTGCGCGCGGGACAGGTCAGCCTGGCGCCGGGACAGCTCCTCCTCCTAGGGGAAAAGGACGATTTGAGAGAGGGAGCACAAGGCTCACAGGTGTGGGTCGTAACTCACACAGTAATGAAGAAACCACATGACCAGTCGACCATCATTGTACCTTGACGCTGTGGTAGCCCGCCGTTATTCCACGTCAACAGCCGGCAGCACCCCACCTCCCAACTAACTCCCGCCTGGTGCCACATTCCCACTGTCCTTCTCTCCTTCCCGTTCCCCCGCACCCGGATCTGTTCCAGAGCGAAATCCCGATCACCCCAACCAGGGTACACCGTCATCCCACCTTGGCGGCCAGCTCCTTGCGCAGCTTGGCGGCCGCCGCCTTGGCGCCCTCCTGCTCCGCCGCCAGCCGGGCCTGCAGTGCAGCCACCTCGCCGGCGGCGGCGGCCTGCGCGGCCTTGGCGGCGGAGACGGCGGACTCGGCGGACGCGGCGGCGGACTTCTGTGGGGCGGGTAAGACAAGGGAGACGATCAGGAGAGAAGGGCGAAGGGCGTGGGGAAAGCGTGCTGGATTCACACGAGTGGTTGCATAGGGAGTGAGCCACGGCGGAGAGGAGTGACGGCGTGCTCGGTGAGGATGCATGGTGGTCGGGGGCCCGACGCGTGGAACTTTGAGTACGTGGGAGTGGCCACCGGACATGTGGGATATGTGGGGGGCCGGCCACCCGCCTCCCTGCCTAGCAATGTGTCAGCAATCTACTGTAGCATGGGGTGTGCATATGCTCAGTAGCAAGGTCATGCACTGGTGTGTCTTGGGGTTGGGTACGGACGGGATGGATGGGTGCACGATGGGCGCCTAGCTTGCAAACCCCCCGCGCATGGGCACCACAGAGCAGTAACCGCAGCCCCTGAGCTATGCAAACTGTGGAGACGCTTGTGTACGTGGGATATAAGACCCAAACTGTTATCAGAGCAAGTTTTGCTGCATACAGCACCACTGCGCCCGGGCAGGGGGCCACAGGAACGCTGCTGCCCCAGCAAAAGCGCCAAACGCCAGCAGTAAGGACACGTGGCCGCTTCCTGCACGTGCCCCCCGCGTTCGTTCATCACTGAAGGCCTCATACAATCTCATGGATCTGTGCTGGAGCATGGCTTTGCTACGGGACGCGCACCTGCTCATTCCACTTAACGCCGAAGAAGGCAGCAAGGCCACCCGCAGCCAGGGTCGTCAGCGTGGGCAGGACAGAGCCGCCCGACTTGGCAGCCTCCGCGGGCTTGGCAGGAGCAGCACCAGGCGCAGACGCAATAGGAGACAGGACCTCCTGCGTAGGGGCAGCGGACGGCGCCAGCGGATGCGAGCAGTCGCGAGGGCAGGAGGGAATCGCGGGTTCATCTGTGGACATGCCTTACTTCTCAAGGCCAATCGAGGTTGCTCGTGTTCCAACATAAATATATAGCACGAAAATTGTTGAAAATAAGCGCCAAGCATGTTTGCCTGGTTCTGCAAGCAGTCGGAGGGCCCCACTTCCCGCGCACTGTGCAGTCTCGCACCTCTGGAGCGTTCATGGGAGCCCTGGCCCTAGCTGCGCCTGACATGCCCATCAAGAAGGTTGCAAGGCCGCCGATCATGGCAGACCTGCGGCCCAGCATCGTGCCCTGCTGGTCCTGGGCATTCAGCTGGCATCGCACGACGACGGGCCGCCGAGCGCGTGCGCCTGCGCCAGTGCTCCGGCGCAGGCGGGCATCATGCTGCAGTGACTGAGTCAGCATCTGCAAGGGGGGCGGTCTTGTAGTGGGGTGTTGTAGGCGTGTCGCTCGGAGTGTCGCGTTCCCCAAATCACTCGGACCCTAGACAAGCCCTAGCGAGCAACCCAAATAAAACACAAGGTTAGAATAAATGCCAGTGTGAGGGCAGCTGCGTACAAGTGGGGAGACCCGATCCCAACATTTGGATGAGGCGCCCATGCCAATCGCCAGCTCAGGAGCCCTGTGGTGTTAAACAAATTGTAGTGAAAAACAAACTCCTGTCTTCATTGGTCATTTCCTGTCTCTGGTCTACAGCTCTGGTCAGTTTGGCGCTTTGCCTCGCGCGCAGTGGCTAGCTCAGGGTCCACGACCAGTGTGCCCGCACTCAAACAGCCCTCCTCTCAGCCTCCAGCCCTTTGCCCTGAACCGCCCGCTGGCATCATTGCGTCGTGCAAGGCTATTGGCAGTTGCAGCCATGTCCTGACGTGGAGAGGAGGCACGAGAGGAGGACGCGTGCCGTCGTTGCGACAGTCGTACAGTCCTTACGAATGGAAACGGTGGAACGCCTACGAAGCGAGCCAGTCTGCAGGCTACACACTGGCGTCTGTGCTAATGAGATGCTGAAGTGCTGATAACATCCTTGTTGCCAATACTGCTCAGTCCCTGAAAGCCGTGCACTCCTCTGTAGCTCTTCATCGGCCAGGCTACAGTGCTGTCTCACTGAACGGAGCCCGACCATATTAGTGTTGAACGCTGTATCCGTCTTACCGAAACTCAGTGCGCTATCGCGACTCCGCGACCTCCCTTTGGCAGCTTCTGCCGGCAGCTGCTGCCGGTGCTGTCTCGGAGAGCGGGCAGCGCAGCCATGGGCAACCAAGCATCGCTGCCTGAAAAAGCATACAGTGCGGTGCAGAAGAATGACGTGGTCACCTTTACGGTATGTGACGATGTCAAGCTGGACGGGGGTTGGGAGACCAAGGTTGGGCCCAAGCGGATGCCTTGCGCGCGATAATGTAAAGTGGTATATAGTCAGGCCTAATATGCGCATGGGGCTGCTCTCTTAGCGCACAGCGCGCGGGTTGCGACAAGGAGCACGCCTAGGCCCAAGGCCCCGCCTGTCGCACGGCGATGTGCACCCGGGCGCAAGCGCGCGCACAACCGAGCATCTTGCACCCAGTCAGCAGTGCAGCACTGCCGCGCACTCGTGTCCTTCACTCACACTGTAACAAGCCCCTGCGACACGCTCACGCACACACGCATCCCTGCCCCAACCTGCGCAGCACCTGGTCCTGACCCAAGGCCAACAGAGCCCTCGTCCCAAGCGCTCCCACCGTAAACAACACGCCTGCTGAAACTGCACCCACCCCTTTCAAATTTTGGGCCACCAGGCGCTAATGATTGACCTGGAGCGGCACCGTCCTGGCGATGCCGCGGCCCGCGCCCGCGTGCTGGAGCACCGCGACAAGCACGGCCGCACGCTGCTGCTGGTGGCGGCGGCAAAGAACCACTTCCAGATCATGCAGCAGGTGCGGTCATGGTCAGACCGCGGTGCGCGTAACACCCACTGGCTTGCTGGCCCCAAGTCACTCATGTAGCCATTCAGTGCCGGCCTTGACTCTCTTCCCATCTGCTGCAAGGCCTCAAACCTGCTACGCTCCCTGGTTATACATCCCTCCCTGCCCCTCCCCGCCCCGCCCGTCCCCTCCGTGCCCCACGCCCGCAGCTCATCCGGCTGGGCGCCAACGTGCACTACATCAACCCCAGCCGCGAGGCCCCCGGCGGCGCGCTGCACGAGGCGGCGGCGCGGCGGCACGAGGCGGCGGTGGACCTGCTGCTGGCGGCGGGCGCCAACCCCTGGGCCGCCAACGCGTCGGGCCGCACTGCGCTGGAGGAGGCGGTGCTGGCGGGCCACACGGGCGTGGTGCGCGCCATGGAGAAGCACGCAGACTACTGCGGGAGGGTGGGCGTCAAGGTGGGCCGCGGGCGGAGGCGGGTGTGGGTGTGGGTTGGTTGCAAAGGCGGGCGCAGGACGGAGTCTTGAGTGCCGATGAGTGCGAAGCGAGAATGACCGGGCGGGCGGGCATGGGCAAACGTAAGCTGATTGAAGCTCCACGTAGCCACGTGCCGCCCGCCCCCGCAGAGCCGCACCATGGGCGGCATGTCCTCCAAGTACAAGGAGCGCTGGGCCGTGATTATGCCGTACTACCCGTACGGCAGCAAGGAGCCGTATCCGCCAACTCCCGCCAGCAGCGCAGGCGGAGCGGCGGCGGCGGGCCCCACTGGCGGCTCCGCCGTCTCGTCCGTCACAGGGGCGTCCGTGTCTGGCGGCGGCGGCGGCGGCGGGATGCAGCGCAGCGGCAGCGGCACGTTGCGTGTGCGGCGGTGCCTGTGGCTGTACAAGGACCGCACCGCCATCAGCCCGCGCTGCAGGCTGTGGGTTGATGGCTGCAGCGTGGTGACACATGGGCCGGGCGGCACGGAGGCGACGCTGGTGGGTGGCGGGCGGGGGACGCATGGGGCTGAGGGGTGTGCGATGACGTGCGCCTGATTGTAGGCGGCATAAAAGGGTTTAGTGGGTACCGTACTACCCCTTTAACGGAGTCTTTAATAAAAGGAGCATATCGGTAGGCAACCGCTTTGTGTCTACGCCAACCGCAGACACTGCCGTTGCCATGCGTTCTGCATCGCCAACTTACCCAGTCCTCTTTCCCTGTGGACCCACATGTGCTGCCTCTTGCATGGAATCAGTCCACTGCTGGGGCAGCCGCTGACGCCCTCATGGCTTTGCCCCTGACGCTGTGCCCGCACCCTATGCCCCGCCCCCACGCCCCGCCCCCCGCAGCGCCTGCACACGTCACACGCGGAGCCCGTGGGCAACGTGGCCACCAAGTTTGACAGGTACGGCAGCTGCACGGCTGACAGCTGCACTGCACTCTGGGGCGAGCACATGGACGGCAGCACACGCGTATGCTGGCTGCCAGTATGACTGTGTAGCCCCTTGGCCAGCAGCGCATCGTGGGCTCGCTTGCTGCTCCGCCCCGCCCTGCCGTGACCCCAACCCCCACACCTTGCTTCCCATCCTCCCTCCGCATACCCCCAGGGGCTACTGCGTCTTCCTCCGCCCCGCCGACCTCACCGCCAACGCCACAGCCGAGTACCACCGCTTCATCCGAGCGCTAGGGGGCGCGCCCCCCGTCCCGGCCCCTGGGCCCCCTGGCCACCCTGTGGACCCCCGGACCACACCCCCAGCAGCACCAGCCCCGCCCCTGCCTCCACCGCCTCCTCCCGGCTCCGTCCCCACCACCCCACCCGCGCCCTTCTATCCAACTGTGCCCACCACATTCGCCTTCGGCCCGGGGGGCACACCCCTGGGCCCTGCCCAGTCCTACCCGTCCCCCTACTCCCGGCCGCCCCCAGGAGCCCCGCCCCACCTGCCCACCACCTACAGCTACACCCCCACGACGCCACCCAATGCACAGTCCCCCGCCGCTGCGGCTGCTGCCTCCCCCGGCTCGCTGTGCCCCATGGCCGCGCCGCTAACACACTACCAGCAGCAGCGGACGTCGGCAGGGACCCCAGGCAGCGGCGGCACCAACAGCAACAACGCAGGTGGCAGTGGCCAGCAGCAGCATTCTTGGCCGCAGCCGGCGCTGCAGCGGCCGCCCGCTGGCGGTGGCCCGGGGGTGCAGCAGCAGGGGGGCGTCACGTGCAGCGGTGGTCCGGGCAAGGGGCCGGCGCGCGGGGACGTCATCATCGAGGGCATGCATGCGCTGCCGGTAAGGGGGACACGGCGGGTTGGCCGTAAGTTACACTTCACATTGCATGTGCGTTTGTCCGTTGCTTGGACCGAAAGCGTTAGGTCCGTTAGGTCCCTGCTCTGTCGCCCATACGAATACCTTTGCATATGGTGTGGGTCCGACCCTTTTGACCACCCGTCTCGTGCTCAAGCCTTCTGTTACACACACCCTCTCCCGCCCCCAGGGTGAGACCGACGAGGACTTTGCCGCCCGCCTGGCCTCCGCCATCAGCGCCGCGACGGGCCACTCGCAGGACAACCTGCTGCCCGTCGGGACCTCCTCCGCCTCCACCACCCCTCACGGCGGCCGCCCGCCCCTGGGCCCCACGCCCGCCAACGCCCCGCAGCAGCAACGCCACACCGCGCCCAGCGCTCCCCCAGCCACGGCGCCCCCAGTCCACCAGCCCCACCACAGCGACCCCGGAGGCGACGGCACCGCCACAGGAGGCATCCTCCCGCCCTCCCTTGACTCGCTCATCTCCGTACAACCGCCATCTGCCGTACAGCAGCATCCGCCGCCCGCCCACGGCCGTACGGACCAGCTGATGGACCAGCTAGACTCGGATGCGGTCTACGCATTCGTGGCCACGGACGCAGCGGCACGGGCCAGGACCCAGGGCCAGGGGCAACAAGCAGCACCAGGAGCTGGTGTGGGTCCGGGGCACGGGCGGTCCCACAGCCACGTGCCCTCCAGCAGCACCGGCGTCATCGCAGTCGACGACGGCGACGCCGCCCCCTCCGCCCCACTGGCCCCGCCCACGCTGCTTCCCGCCGTCCAGCCCGTCACCGAACCCCGCCCGAGCCCCGCCGCCTCAACCTCCGCCCCGCAGCTCAACATCGGCCCCGCTGCCCACCCCAGCGCCACTGCTGACCCGCACGCGTCCGCCGGCCGCGCCCATGCCCCGGAGCCGGACCCCGAGGCCGACATGTGCATCATCTGCCTCAGCGAGCCGCGCGAGGTGGGCTTCCTGCACGGCGACTCGGTGCACCGCTGCGTGTGCAGGGGCTGCTCGGCGCACGTGGCGGTGGGCGCACCCTGCCCCCTGTGCCGCCGGCCCGTGGAGCGGGTGCTGGGGGTGTATTAGGGCTGGGGAGGCGCTTGCCATGTAGTTCCTACTTTTTTGACGCAACACGTATTGCGACTGGGAAGAGTGCTGCTAAGGTCGTTGTGGTGCTGTAACGCTTGGACGTGGCGGCTGCGGCTCCGGGCCGGGCCCTGTCCAAGTGCTGCGAAGAAGCGGAAACACCGCTTTAGGAGTTCCTTCGTTGCCGGTTTGCAGACGGGCTGTGGAGAGGGCGCTGGGGGTTGCAGCAGGCAGTTTCAGCAATGGCGGGGTGCAGGGGCCGTGTCGGGTTGGGCAGGGCGCTGGCGAAGGGGTTGGGTGCAGGGCGCTGCTGGTGTGGACGTGAGGCTGACGTGTATGGCGTCGCCGTGTGCACGCTGGCTAATCGCGTTGCGGGTCCTGCGGCACTGCGCTCCGACCTTACAACGGTCGTAGATGCAATAAATCCTGCGGGTCGTGGTTGGACCAGTCTGGACCTGCCGGTAGGGGCAAGCAGCTGAGCTGCAATCATGTGGGTGGTTACTGGTGGTCAGTAGTGTCAGCTGACAGAGAGGACACGGGCAGCAGGGTAGGCGCTTTCGCGTGCGGGTATGCATGGCACGCGTGCTGGGTCCCGCTGTTGGGCATACAGTGCAGTCAGGGCGCTAGTTCTGGGGGTCATTTTTCCTCTTTCAGGCTGCCTCTCTTTTCTGGTCGCATGTGCCATGGCTTTTCCTTGTGTGGGTCGCATGCTGCCGCGGTGCTGGCCATGGGTGCTGGCGGTGCAGGTGGGCAGATCTACCAATGATGGATGCACAGCGCAAGACAAGCCATTGTGCGCGTGCGCTAGGGCACTGCATGTAGCGACCACTTGACTCCTTATTCCGCTGTTGTTCTGGCCGCTACGGCTGGAGGCGTGGATGCTGTCCACCGCAGTCACGCTTGCGGAGTGCAGGTGTGGGTTCCCAGCAGGGGGTGCAGGTGCGGGCAAAAGGAATGGAGGTAGCAGGCTAGGTGACAGGCTAGGTGGCACATACCTGCGAGATGGCCTTTGTACTGATGCGGTCAGTGGGTTGCCCGGCCCAGAGGGCCACGCTGGGAGCTAGCCGCTGCATGGGTTGGTATTGCGTAGGCATACACCAGAGCAGCACGACTTGGGTTTTTCCGCTCCGCAAGTACAACGACTCGTGTACGAGCCGGAGGCGCAAGGGCCAGCAAACTCGATACCAAAAGGTTGGCTTCGTCTAACCAGATTTTCGACAGTAACTGTGCTAGCTTTGCCTGATAACCTTCCATCATGATATCACGCATCGTGGCACCTTCACAAAAGTCTTCAGCAATCCACAAGTCAGCGTAGGCAGGGCACTCGTGTCACGCCCAGTTAATGGCTAAGCGCACGTTGGGTAAAGACACGCCACTCCAACAGACAAAGAGCAGCGCTTAGGCGCTGCTCTGCGCACAAGAGAGCCGCCTCCGCGTACGGAAGGATTGACTCAATCACGGATTCTCAGTCCAAGTAATGACGAAGGGTATAAACCAAGCCCAAACACCGATTTGACAAGCTGAATGCAAGCGTCATACCCATAATCAGGGCGCTGGCCACAAACGCTGCGTAACTCAGTACGCTAGGGCAAGCATTTCCCAAAAGAGCATCCGCTGAGTCATCGGCAGGCCAGTCAGCCAAGTGTCATAACTCGACACCTCACTACTACAAACCCTGCTGGGCTTCAACACAATAAATAATACCCAGCGATATAAACTATCGGTGACGTGGGTTAGCCCAGTCACGTGGTACCAAAGCGCATGCCAGCTGTGCAGACAAGGGGGTCTCCCCTGCGCATACACCCACACGGTGCCACTGGTCTAAGGACCAATGGGCTTGTCCAGACACGTGCCAACGCACACGCATGCCCTGTCATTATCCTGCAAGCCGCATCCACACAGCTAAGACACGCATGCTAATGTGGTGCTCCAGCTGCTGTGACAGCAAAACGCAAGGTACAAGAGACAGCCCTGACACTCGACCTAGGCACGGTGTTCGTCCTTGACCACCCCCGTCCCACACACACTGCAGACTCGTTGCTCCCTAGGTACAGACGCACACACCCGGTTGGCTGCCAGAGGCCAACAGCAGAGCCTGAAACGCACCAATTGCGTTGTGCAGTGGGGATGCCACCCGTAATATGCGGTATCCAGGACGCAACCGCCGCCCCAAGTGCAACTCCGCCGATCCAGTGCTTGTACCTACACATCTTAACGCCAGGTTGCCATCCGCCATCCGACACACAATCTCAAGGAGTTTCAACCAACCTAGGACTGGAGACGCTGCAGAAAGCTTCTCATGCAAAGCCATACAAATGTCGCCAACGGGAGAGCCGTAGCCCCTCTCCAAGTAGCCATAAAAATAGGTGCCAGACACAGGGGTGGAATAGTGTACCAGCCTGCAGGGGCTGCACGACAGCAACCTGTGCAGGCCACGGGTGTCCATGATAAGCAAGGCAGAATCGGTGAGCCGCTCACCAGGAAAAACAGGATGCAACGATGAACTGATAGCTGCTTGCCATAAAAGGACCCTGCTAATTGAATACCGGTATGCACTAAGACCGTGCATGGCAAGTAGGGCAAGGCCCCTCTCAGAAACACAACTTCTGACACGACATTTGACCGCCATATAAGCGTACGACCAACCGCCACAACCAAAGGTCAACCTAGCAGACGCATGTAAACTGGCGGCGCCTCGCCCCGCGACGCACCGTGGCCGTGCGACGGCAGGTGGGCACCACCGCAGCCCCAGCGCTGCACATCAGCAAACCACAGTGGGCACAGCACCTGCACCTAGAGGTGCTGTGCACCTCTCTGCACCTCTCCAACAAGCTAAGATACTGGACGTCCCCAGTTCCTTCGCCCGCCCCCAGCTAGCATCGCATCGATTTACGGGTCTCATCCGGCCCAGGTCGCATGAAGCCGTTTAAGGCCCCGACCCTCCAGAGGCCAGGCAAGAGGGAGTAGCGCGCTGTGTGGCGCTACTGGACCTGCTGCAGCTGCACCCGCAGCTGCTCCATCTCCTGCTGCTGCTGCTGCAGCTGCGCCTGCAGCTCGTGCCACCGCTCCAGCTGCTGCTTCGCGCGCTCCAGCAGCGCGCACCGAGAGCGCAGGGCGTCCCGCTCCCCCTCCACCTCCGTCAGCCTGCCCTGCACCTCCGCCACCTGCCCCTGCGCCCTCTTGCGCGCGTCCTGCTCCGCCCCCAGCTGCGCCTGCAGCGCTTCAAGCCGCTGTTCAGCCTGGGCAGCCCGCTCCGCCAGCCGCCGCTGCTCCGCTTCCGCCGCCTTCTTCTCCCGCTCCAGCTTCGCAACCTGAGGCGTGCGGAAGTCGAATGTAAGCTGACTGGGGAGCAAGCAACGACAGCTGGTACATATCAGTGAGGGCCGATGGTAACACCTGGGGCTATGGCCGAACAGGGCAACCGCACGGTTGGCTAAGCATGCCGCTATAAGCAGGTCTGCACTCCTCGCAGGACGGGTTGGCAGCCCCAAAACACGTCGTCGCCGCCCCGTCTCGCGGACGTTATGTGAACCGCCTGCTGTAACCCGCACACCCATACCACCGCTGCCGCAGCGCCCCGGCCCCCACACACCTCCTCGCACACCGTCCGGCGGTCCATCCGCGCCGCGTGCAGCTGCTCCACCAGCCCCCGCATCTGGGAGGTCACCTGCTCCAGAATGTCCACCTGCCTGTCCCTCGTGCAGCAGGGCCCTTGGGCCTGCTGGTCCTGCTCCCCTGCCGGCCCCTGCTGTTGCTCCTGCTGCTGTTGCGGCGGCGGCAGCGGCGCTGCTGCCGCGCCCAAGACACTGTTCAGGCCACCACCACTACCAGCAGCAGCAGCATTAACTGCTGCACAAGCACCGGTGGCGCCAGCGCCAACCTCCTGCTGCGCCTCCTGCTGCGCCTCCTGCTGCGCCTGGGCCTGTTGTTGCGCCTGGGCCTGCTGCTGCGCCTCATCCTCTTGCTGCTGCGCCTGAGCCTCTTGCTGCTGCGCCACCTGCTCCGCCGACTCTTGCGCCTGGGATTGTTGTTGCATCGACTCCTGGTGCACCCGCTGTTCCGTGCGCCCCTGTCCCTGTCCCTGCTGCCGCCGCCAGTCCGTACGCATGCCGCTCGAGCCCTCCGTCCTGCAGGCGCCGCCGTCATTGCCGCCTGAACCGCACCCATTCTCTAACTTCACAGCCGCAAGCTCCTTGGCTGCAGACCCTCGGCCAGAGCACTCTGCGCCTGCTCCGCCTTCCCCGCGCCGCGCACCACCCTCCGCATGTGGGGCTCTCGCGGCGTCCTGCACAGGAGGTGGGGCCTCCCTTCGCCTGCGCAGGGCCCCCTCCTCCTCCTGCCTCATTCGCTTCCACCCTGGCCCCACCGCCCTTCCGCCTCCGGACCCCGCTGCCCCAACCGCGCTGGCAGGACCCGCCTCGCGCTTCACCCCAACCGCCTTGGCTGCACTGCCTGCGGGAGCTGCGGACCCAGCCCCAGCCCCTGCAGGCCCTCCCCTGACGTCCGCGGTTTCGTCGTACTGCATGGGCAGCAACCGCACCGCCCCCGCCTGCGGGTCCCACTCGCACCCCTTGGCGTGCTGCCCCACCGCCCTGCGGTACGTGGCCACGCGCCGGTCGGTGCCGCTGCCGGGCGGAGCACACGTGCCGTGCCAAACGTTGTCGTCCGCACACGGCCAGACGCTCCCGGGACCAGCCGCCGCCGCCGCCGTCCCGGCCGCTCCGCCCGCGCCCCCGCCAGAGACTTCCTTGCCCTGTGACCTGGCTGCTGCCCTTTCCTTTGCCGCCGCTGCTGGTGTTGGTGCAGGTGCAGGTGCTGCCGCCGTCCGGGCTGCTTTTGCTGCGTGCAGCAGCTGGAGACGCCGCCGCACGTCCGGCGAGCCCAGCACCCCCTGCGCGTGCGCGTCCCAGTGCTCCGTGCAGCAGCACCAGGGGCTGTCCTCGTGCGGCATGTGGGGCAGACCGGCGCACCAGTAGTGGCAAGCGTTGAGGCAGGGCTGGGAGAAGACCAGAGGCTGGGAGTAGAGCGCGCTGTAGGGCTGGGCGGCTGGTTCCGCAGCAGCTGCCCTGGCGCGTGTCGACGGCCCTGCGCCGGTTGGTGGCGTGGGCGGGGCTGTGGTTGGGCCCGGCGGGGGCACCATGCTGCACACCAGCATGCCGGCGGCGTCGGCGGAGCCGCAGACGGAGCACTTGGCGGCACCGAGCTGCTTGCGGTACTGGGCGTACCTGGGGGGCGGGGAGGGGGCAGAGTGGGAGATGGGCATGGGTACGGTGCAGAGGTAGGGCAGGCTGTGGCTGGCGTTTGGCACAGCTACAAGCACAGGGCGCTGAAACCGTGTTGCAAGGCGCTGTAGCATACCTGGCTAGGAGCTACTTGTTAAGGGTCGAGCTAACGGTCCTGGGTGGTGAGGCGCAGACAGTTCAGCCCCTTGTGCCGCTTGGCAGGACACTATCACTGCAGACGTTTGTGCCTGTGCAGACAGCGCACGCACCTTCGTCGCGAGGACAGCCCTGGTTCAGACACGGAGGGTGAGACTTGGGATGCCCCCGCGCCAGCTTGAGGACCAGAGCTCTGTCCGGCGTCGCCCATGTCGTTCCCTAGAGAGCTGCTGGGCGGCAGAGCTATTCGGAACGTTGGCCAGCTGCTCACCCAGCTGCACCTGCGGATGCGGCACTTGCGCGTCAGGGCTCTGGTATGAGCTTCAAGGCGCGCTGCGGTGCCTAGCAGCGTTCAGTCCTGCAGTGCTCCCGTCAAGGGCAACGAAAGCCGCTAGCCGTCTCACAATCAATCGATGAAGCCTTGCAAATCAGTAGAGGCTCTGCGTATTTATTGGATGTATTCGAGTGTCGGGGCTAACGAAACTGGCTGGGTTGCGACAACAGTTAACCGCCAAAGCAGGCACCTCGTGGTTGAATGGTAGTGGGCAACGATCTGCAGAATAAGACGAAAGGCCTTGCACGGTCGCGTATGCCAGCAGGGGGGCCAGGCTGCGCGACCGCGGGCCACGCGCGGGTTACACAGGAAGCTTGTGGCTGAGACACATACCTGAGTAGCAACTATCTTCAGAACTTCATTGCTGCAGCATGTAACTTATAGGTCGACAGTGACAGGCACACACCGTGCAAGCCGGGACGCTCGTCTACTGTCAGGGCGACGCAACGCACAGTGACGTGATGAACCATATGTTTATGTCACAACATGAGGATTGTAATTCTTGACTCGGGTACGTGGGTCACAGCAGATCCACGCACGCAGAAGAACTGCAAACTGTACGGCGCTATCCCGGCGCTACCTCCGGAAACGCGCACACTCGTACCACAGCTCAGGACCTGGTTCGCGCTCTGGACGCACTGGTAGAGCCTGGGGCCGCTGAGTGGGAA
>VFQN01001477.1_pt1 | contig 39330 bp, 40 predicted proteins | sample 3512371 | NCBI WGS metagenome assembly VFQN01 (sample SAMN10412370, study PRJNA504923) | tailings metagenome | isolation source: Replicate 2 from Balatoc abandoned mine | place: Philippines: Itogon, Benguet | collected 2017-08-28
GTCCGCCATGGACAGGATCAGGAGGCCATGGGCGATCCGTGCCGGAAAGCCGTGGGCCTTGGCGAAGACGTCGTCCATGTGCACGTCGAACATGTCGCCGGACAGGCCGGCAAAGCCCACCACATGCGCCTCGGTGACGGTGATCCGCGAGGTGTGGAAATGGTCGCCGATTTCGACCTGGTCGTAGTCGTAGATCCCGCTGGTCAGTTCCCGGCCGGCCGGCTGCGCGTCGCTGTTCGCCATCACAAGCTCCTCAAATGCAGGCCGCCGTCGACCCGGACGGTCTCGCCGGTGGAAAAGGGCAGGTCGCCGGACGCCAGCATCGCCACGGCGCGGCTGACCTCGTCGGCTTGGCCCCAGCGGTTGATCGGGGTGAAGCCTTCCCGGTAGCGCCGGTCGTAGCGCTCCTTGGCCACCTCCGTCATCGGGGTGGCGATCACGCCCGGCCGGACCTCGTAGGCATGGATGCCGTGGGCGGCCAGCCGCAGCGCGAACAGTTCGGTCAGCATGGCAAGGCCGGTCTTGGCGATGCAGTACCCGGCCCGGTCGACCGAGGCGATCTCGGCACTGATCGAGGAGATGGTGACGATCGAGCGGAACCGGTCCGCCGGCTGCGCCACCATGCGCCGCGCCACTTCCTGGGAAAGGAAGAACGGGGCGCGCAGGTTGACCTCGATCATCCGGTCGAAGCTTTCGGGCGTCACCTCGAACAGGTCGACGCGGCGGGCCGGCGCGATGCCAGCATTGTTGACCAGGCAGTCGACCCCGCCGGTGGCGGCAAAGGCGCGCTCGGCCAGGGCGGCATGGCCGGCAACGTCGGCGATGTCGGCCGGCAGGGCCTCCGCCTGCCCGCCGCCGTCCCGGATCGCCGCGACGGTTTCGGCCAGGTCCGGCGAGTCCGGCAGGTCGTTGGCGACCACCGCGAAGCCCCTGGCGCCAAGCGCCATGGCGATCGCCCGGCCGATCCCGCGTCCCGCCCCCGTCACCAGCGCGGTCGCCGGCCGTCCGGCGCCGTCGCGACGAGCGCCGCCTTGCTGCAGCAGGGGCCGGTCCATGCATCCTCCCGATTCGGCCGCTCCCGCCCAAAAAGGGGATGACAGCCGGTTTTGCCGACACTACATCGATCTACTAGAACGAGCTAGTAGACCGATACGCCCGTATCGAGGAAGCGCTGGGAGGCGCCCGATGTCGAAGATCCGCCTGCGGAGCATGGCCGCCGCTGCCGCCATGCTGCTTGCCACCACCACCTTCGCCGGCGCCGTCGAGCTGACCGCCGCGCACGTCAACCCGCCGGGCGAGCCGTCCAACACCGCGTTCGCCGAGCTGGCCAAGCGGCTGGAAGGCTCCAAGACCGGCCTCAGCATGACCGTGTTTCCGCAAGGGCAGGTCGGCGGCGAGACCGACGCGATCGAGCAGGCCCAGATCGGCGCCATCACCATGACCACGGTCGCGACCTCCCATCTGTCGGCCTTCGCGCCGGCGGTGGGCGTGTTCGACATCCCGTTCCTGTTCCGCGACGCCGAGACCCATCCCTGGGCGGTGGTGGACGGCCCGATCGGCAAGGAGATCGAGGAGAAGATCGAGGCCGAATCGGGCCTGGAGGTCCTGGGCTGGTGGTCGGCCGGCCTGCGCCACGTGTTCACCCGCGAGGTCGACGTGAAGACCCCGGCGGACCTGCAGGGCCAGAAGATCCGGGTGATCGGCAGCCCGGTCTATATCGACACCTTCAACGCGCTGGGCGCCCAGGCGACGCCGATGCCCTATGGCGAGGTCTATACCGCGCTTGCGACCGGCACCGTCGATGCCGCCGAGAACGACACGTCCGGCTACCGGAACATGAAGTTCTCCGAGCAGGCGCCGCATCTTTCGCTGACCGGGCACTTCTTCCTCTACAAGGTGGTGGTCGCCAATGCCGACGCGATGGCGTCGCTGAGCCCGGAGCAGCGCGCCGAGTTCGACCAGATCTTCGGCGAGGTGACGAAGATGCAGCGCGACCTGTTCCGGACCAACTTCGAATCGGACATCGCCTACCTGAAGGAGAACGGCGTCACGGTGACGGAGCCGGACCGCGCCGCCTTCGAGGCCGCGACCAAGGAGGTCGCCGACAAGTACACGGAGCAGTTCGGCGAAGAGCTCGTCCAGCGGATCCGCGACACCCACTGACCGGCCCTAAAGCAGCCCCTCTCCTGCGAGTACGATCATGACCGAGCGCCCATCATGACCGAGCGTTTGTCGCGCGCCGAGCAATGGCTGGTGCATGTCGAGGGGCTGCTGATCTTCCTGGCCTTCGCCGGGCTGGTGGGCGTCATGCTCCTGCAGGTGTTCTTCCGCTTCGTCCTTTCGTCCCCGCTCGACTTCACCGAGGAACTGTCCCGGATCTTCATGATCTGGCTGGTGTTCATCGGCGGCGCCCGGGCGCTCTACACGGCCGAGCATTTCATCGTGGACGTGCTGGTCAACAACCTGCCGGGCCCCTTGCGCGCCCTGGTGGGCTACCTGATCGATGCGGTGGTGCTCCTGTTCATCGGCCTGATCGCCTGGATCGGCTTTCGCCATTCCCTATTCGGCGCCCGCCAGATCATGCCGGCGCTGGGCATCTCGGCCAGCCTGCAGACCATCGCCATGCCGATCGGCTTTCTGATGATGCTCTGCCACGCCCTGATGATGCTGCTGCGCCGCCACCATGTCGGCGTGCCGACGCCGCAGCAGCTGGAAGCCTCCATGCACGAGCCGGTCGGAAGCTGACGCCATGCTCGCCACCATCCTGATCGGCGTGTTCGTCCTGATCGCCCTGCGCGCCCCGATCTTCGTGGCGCTGGGCGCGCCGGCCCTGCTCTACCTGTCGATGAAGGGGGTCCCGTTCGCGCTGGCCCCGCAGCGGATCATCGGCACGGTCAACGACAGCATCCTGGCGGCCGTGCCGATGTTCCTCCTGGCCGGCCGGCTGATGAACTTCTGCGGCGCCACCGAGCGCATCTTCGGCCTGGCCCAGGCGCTGGTCGGCCATATCCGCGGCGGGCTGGGCTATGTCGCGGTGCTGGCCAGCATGATCTTCTCCGCCATGTCCGGCTCGGCCGCAGCGGATGCGGTGGGTGTCGGCACCATCACGGTCAAGGCGATGCGCGAGCGCGGCTACGACCCGAGCTTCGCCGCCGCCGTGACGCTCAGCGCCTCCACCCTGGCGCCGATCATCCCGCCATCGATCATCATGATCATCTATGGCGCCACCGCGAACGTCTCGATCGGCCGGCTGTTCGTGGCGGGCATCCTGCCGGGCCTCCTGATCGTCCTGATGCTGATGGCGATGGTCGGCATCCTCAGCTGGAAGCGGGGATACCCCAAGGGCGAGCCCTTCTCGCTGCGCCGGGTGGGCCAGGCCCTGTGGGACGCCGCCCTGGTCATCCTCACCCCGATCTTCATCATCGGCGGCATCTTCTTCGGCATCTTCACGCCCACCGAAGCCGGCGTGATCGCGGTGGCCTATGTCTCCCTGCTGGGATTGTTCTATGGCACGCTGAAGCCGAAGGACTTCTACCGCGAGATCATCGGCGCCGGCACGGCCGTGGGCGCGCTGCTCCTCGTGGTCAGCATCTCCGGCCTGGACGGCTGGGTGTTCGCCCGCGAGCAGCTGCCGCTGCTGCTGTCCAGCGAGGTCACCTCGCTCACCAGCGATCCCACCATGATCACGGTGCTGATCCTGCTGGTGGTGCTGGTGCTCGGCATGTTCATGGACGCCACCCCGATCATCCTGATGGTGGTCCCGGCGATCATGCCGCTGGTCAACTCGACCGCGGTCGACCCGATCCATGTGGGCGTGCTGTTCTGCATCATGTGCGTGATCGGGCTGATCACCCCGCCGGTGGGCGTGGCGCTCTACGGCGTCGCCATGGTGTCGAAGCTGCCGATCGAGCGGGTGTTCTGGGCGTGCCTGCCGTTCTTCTTCATGCTGCTGCTGGCGATCGGCATCCTGATCCTGGTCCCGCCGATCATCACCTTCCTGCCCTCCTTGATGTTCGGGGAATGAGCGGATGACCGGCAAGCTGCGAAGCGCCGCGCAGATCGCGGCCTCCATCGAGGACGGCGCCACGATCGCAGTGGCCGCATCGGGGGGCGGGCTGCTCGAGCCGGACCTGGTGTTCCAGGCGATCGAGAAGCGCTTCCTGGAAACCGGCCACCCGCGCGGCCTGACCCTGATCCATGCGCTGGGCTTTGGCGACCGCGACCGGCGCGGGGCCAACCGCTTCGCCCACGAGGGCATGGTCAAGCGGGTGATCGGCGGGCACTGGACCTGGTCCAGGCCGATGCAGGAACTGGCAAGGCTGGACAAGATCGAGGCCTATTCCCTGCCGGGCGGCGTGATCAGCCTGCTGCTCCGCGAAAGCGGCGCCGGCCGGCCGGGCCTGATCACCAGGACCGGGCTGGAAACCTTCGCCGACCCGCGCCGGCAGGGCGGCAAGATCAACGCGGCCGCCAGGGAGGACCTGGTCGAGCTGATCGAGATCGAGGGCGAGACCTACCTGCGCTACCGGCCGCTCAAGGTCGACGTGGCGATCCTCAAGGGCTCCTATGCCGATGCGGCCGGCAACCTCAGCCTGGTCGACGAGCCGGCCGACCTGGACAGCTTCGCCGTGGCGCTGGCAGCCCACAACAATGGCGGAAGGGTGGTCGTGCAGGTGCGCGCCCAGGTGGAGACCGCCAGCCAGCCGCCGCGCGACATCAAGGTGCCGGGGGCGCTGGTCACCGACATCCTGGTGGCGCCCGCCCAGGAGCAGACCTATCGCGGCGCCTACGACCCGGCCCTGGCGGGGCTGAAGCGCACCACCGCCCTGCCGGTGTCCGAGGACGCCTCCGGCGGGGTCAAGCGCGTGCTGGCGCTGCGCGCCGCCGCCGAGCTGGAAGAAGGGGCGACGGTCAATTTCGGCTTCGGCGCCTCGTCCGGCGTCGCCGCCATCATCGCCGAGCGCCAGCAGTTCGACCGCTACTGGACCACAATCGAGCAGGGCATCCATGGCGGGGCCATGATCACCGGCACGCTGTTCGGCATGGCGGTGAACCCGATGGCGATCGTCTCGGCCTGCGAGCAGTTCGACTTCTATCATGGCGGCGGGCTGGACATCGCCTTTCTCGGCATGGCCGAGTGCGACCGGCACGGCAACGTCAATGTCAGCCATCTGGGACCGGACTTCATCGGCCCGGGCGGCTTCATCGACATCACCCAGAACGCCAAGAAGGTCGTGTTCTGCGGGACCTTCGACACCAAGGGCACCCGGCTCGACATCGGCGGTGGCGGCGTGCGCGTGGTCGAGCACGGCAAGATCCGGAAGTTCGTGCACGAGGTGGCGGGCGTGACCTTCAGCGGCCATCAGGCGGTGGAGCGGGGACAGACGGTGGTCTACGTCACCGAGCGCGCCGTGTTCACGCTCACCCCTAAGGGCGTGGAGCTGACCGAGGTCGCGGCCGGGATCGACATCGAGCGGGACATCCTGACCCAGATGGGCTTCACCCCGATCGTCCGGCACCCAAGGCTGATGAGCGCGGAGCATTTCCCGTTATGACCGACCATCTCGCGATCACCACGGACGGCCCCGTCCGCATCCTGACCATGACCGGCCAGCCTCGGCGCGGCAATCCTCTGTCGCAGCGGATGGCGGAGGACCTGGTGGCGGCCCTAATCGCGGCTGAGCGGGACGACGCGATCCACGCCCTCGTCCTGGCCGGCACGCCCACCCATTTCTCGGTCGGCGCCGACCTCACCGAGGTGCACGGCAAAACCGCGATCGAGGCGGTGCTGGCCGACTGGCTGGAAGAGTTCGATCGCTTCGGCCAGGCGCGCAAGCCGACGGTCGCAGCGGTGCGCGGCCATGCGGTGGGCGGCGGGTTCGAACTGGCGCTCTCATGCGACCTGATCGTCTGCGCCGAGGATGCGAACCTGGCCCTGCCCGAGACCGGCATCGGTGTGATCGCCGGCCAGGGTGGGACCCAGCGCCTCCTGCAGCTGGCCGGCCGTGCCATCGCGGCCGACCTGATCCTGACCGGGCGCACCCTTTCCGGCGTGGAGGCGGGCAGCTACGGGATCGCCGCACGGGTGGTGCCGGCCGAACAGGTGCTGGAAACCGCCATCGGGATCGGCAAGCAGATTGCCCTGCGCAGCCCGCCCGCCATCCGCTTCGCCCGCGAGGTGCTGCGCGAGGCGGCCGACCATCCGATCCGCCAGTCCCTGAAGCTGGAGCGCCTCCTGGCCTCGCTGATCCTGGATACGCCCGAGCGCAAGGAGCGGGTCGGCGCGTTCCTGAACCGCAAGAAGCCGTGAGCGTCTTCGGCGCCATCGCGGTCGGCACCGAAACCAGCTTCGCCAAGACCTTCACCGAAGCGGACCTGGGTTTCTTCTGTGCCATCAGCGGCGACTTCGACCCGGTCCACGTGAACGAGCATCATGCCGCCGGCACCGTGTTCGGCCGGCGGATCGCCCATGGCCTGGCTGTGCTGGGCCTGCTCTCGGCACCGGAAGCGGAGATCAGCCGCAAGGCGATTGCCAGCGGCTCCCCGCGCCGCCCGGTGACGCTCGGCTACGACCGCCTGCGCTTCCTGAAGCCGGTCTATCTCGGCGACACGCTCACTGCCCGCTACCGGATCGCCGAACTGGACGAGCAGGCTTCCCGCTCGACCGCCGAGTGCACCATTACCCGCCACGACGGCGATCTCTGCGTCGTCGGCCGCCACATCATGAAATGGGTAGGATGAACCAGGACCTCCCCGACCTGCCGGGCCTGCCGCTGCCGATCGGCGGGGACACGCGCCTCCATGTCATCATCGGCGACCCGATCGCCCAGGTGGGCTCGCCCGGCCTGTTCAACCCGGCCTTCCGCCGCCGTAGTGCCAGGGCGGTCCTGGTGCCGATGCACGTGACGCCGGACCATCTGGCCGCCGCCATGGCCGGCCTGCGCCGGATCGGGAACCTGGACGGCATCGTCGTGACCGTGCCGCACAAGATCGCGGTGATGGATCTGGTCGACGAGATCGGTCCGAGCGGCCGGCGGATCGGTGCGGTGAACGCCATCCGGCGGACCGCGGACGGGCGCCTGGTCGGCGACAATTTCGACGGCAAGGGCTGCATCCGCGGGCTCGCCAACGATGGGCGCAGCGTCGCCGGCAAGAGCATCCTGATCACCGGCGCCGGGGGTGCGGGCCGCGCGGTGGCCCATGCGATGGCCGACGAGGGACCGGCCCGGCTGCGCCTGTTCGACCTGGACGAGCAGCGCCTGGCGGAGCTGGCGGCAAGCGTGCGGCAAGCCCATCCGGACCTCCTGGTCGAGACCGGGCCGGCCGAGCCGGAAGGGTTCGAGGTGGTGGTGAACTGCACGCCGCTCGGCATGAAGCCGGGCGATCCCTTCCCGATCGATCCGGCGCGGATAGCACCCGGAACGCTGGTGGTGGACGTGATCCTCAAGCCGGCGACCTCGCCCCTGATCGAGGCGGCCGCGGCCAAAGGCTGCCCGGTCCAGCGCGGCATCCGCATGCTGGAAGGCCAGGTCGACGCCATCTGCGACTTCTTCGGGGTGGGGGCAGCGTCATGAGCCGGCAGCGGCGCGGGGTCGCGATCATCGGGCTCGGCATGGCGGTCCGCCCGCATGCCATGAGCCTGCAGGACCTGTCCGACCGGGCGGAGGTGGTCTGGGCCGCCAGCCGTTCCGAAGAGCGCTGCGCCGCGTTCGCGAAGGAGTTCCCGTTCCCGACCACCACCGAGATCGACCGCGTGCTGGCCGACGAGCGGGTGGAGGCGGTGGTCCTGCTCACCCCGCCGGCCAGCCATGAGCAGCTCGGCCGGGCGGTGCTGGAAGCGGGCAAGCACCTGCTGATCGAGAAGCCGGTGGGCCTGACGACGGAGGTCGCGCAAACGCTGCGCCAGGTCGCGGCCCGGCGGGGGCGGCGGATCGGCGTTGTCCTCCAGCACCGCTTCCGCCCGGCTTCCCTGCGGCTGGGCGCGCTGATCGCCGAAGGATCGCTCGGCCGGCTCTGCGCCGGCCACTGCCTGGTGCCGTGGTGGCGGCCGCAGAGCTATTACGACGAGCCCGGCCGCGGCACGCTGGCGCGCGACGGCGGCGGGGTCCTCCTGACCCAGGCGATCCACACGCTGGACCTCCTGCGCGCCCTGGTGGGCCAGGTCGCCATCGAGGCGTCGCTGGTCTCGACCACGCCGCTGCACCGGATGGAAACCGAGGACCATGTGGCGGCGCTGGCGCGCTTCGGCGCGGAGGGCGCGCCGGCGGTGATCCTGGCCACCACCGCCTGCTATCCCGGCTTTTCCGAGCGGATCGACCTGATCTTCACCGGTGCCACCGCCAGGCTGGAGGGCGGCAGCCTGGACCTGTTCCACCAGGACGGGCGCCGCGAGCATCTGGGCGAGGACCAGTCCCTGGGCGGCGGCGCCGACCCGATGGCCTTTCCCCGCGATTCGCACCGGGCCCTCATCGCCGACTTCCTGGCCGCGCTCGACGAGGACCGGCCGCCGGCGGTGAGCATCGAGGACGCGATCGCGAGCCGGCAGCTGATCGACGCGATGCTCGACCCGGCGAAGGGGCAGACGCGGCCGGGGTGACGGCCGGACTGGGTCACTGCGCGCGCAGATGGGCGGCCAGGGCCAGGTCGAACGGATCCTCGGCCTCGACCTGCACGCGCTCGAGCCCCAGCCAATGGGCGAGCGCCGTGAGCTCGGCGGCGAGTTCCGCGCTGGTAGGCAGGGGGTCCGCGCCGGGCTCCAGGTGGGCGGAGCGGACCAGCAGGACGCCGGCCGCCCGGTCGGCCTTCAGGTCGACCCGCGCCACCAGCCGGTCGCCTAGGAGGAAGGGCAGCACGTAATAGCCGTGCAGCCGCCGGGCGGCGGGCGTGTAGATCTCGATCCGGTAGCGAAAGCCGAACAGGCGCTCGGTGCGCGCGCGCTCGAACACGAGCGGGTCGAACGGGACCAGCAGGGCGCGGGCGCTGATCCGGCGCGGCAGGACGGCGTCCTTGGCCAGATAGGCAGGCTGCCGCCAGCCTTCCACGGCGACCGGCACGACCGTCCCGTCCTCCACCAGGCGCTCCAGCGCGGCGCTGGCCAGGTCGACCGGCAGGCGCCAGTAGTCGCGCAGGTCGGAGGCCGTGGCGATGCCCAGCGCCTGGGCGGCAGCCGCGGTCAGCATGGCCGCCGCGTCCACGGGATCCGGGGTCGGCGCGTCGAGGACGGATGCAGGCAGCACCCGCTCCGGAAGGTCGTAGATGCGCTCGAAGCCCTTGCGGCCGGCAGCGGTGATCCGGCCGGTCCAGAACAGCCATTCCAGCACGGTCTTGCTGTCCGACCAGCCCCACCAGCCGCCCTTGGCCTTGTCCGCGTCCGCCAGCTCGCCGGCGGTGAGGCGGCCGCGGTCGCGGATCTCGTCGTGGATGCGCGCCACCAGCTCGGGCCTGGCATCCGCCACCGCCTTGATGCCCCGCCAGACGCCCTGCCCGGCTTCCGCCCGCGCCATCCGCCAGCGCAGGAGCGGCTGGGCCGTGACCGGCAGGAGCGAGGCCTCGTGGCCCCAGTACTCGAACAGCCGGCGCGACGCCGGGCGGATAGGCAGCCCGTCATGGGCGGCCATCCGGTCGAGCACTGCCCGGTCGTAGCCACCCAGTCGCGAGAACAGCGGCAGGTAGTGGGCGCGCGCCAGCACGTTGACCGAATCGATCTGCAAGAGGCCCAGCCGCGCGATCACCGCGCGGACATGGGCCGGGCCCGCCAGGTCCGGGCGCCGGCGGCCGAAGCCCTGGGCCGCGAGCGCGATACGGCGCGCCTGCGCGATTTTCAGGCTGGCGCTCACGGCGGACCGGCGCCGTCGATGACCGCGTCCCAGTGCGGCGCCAGGGCTTTGGCGAGGTCGCGCCAGATCCCGTAGCGCCGCGCGAGCAGGGCCGCCAGCGCCGGGTCGGGCGCCACCTCGCCGCCGATCCGCGTCATCGCCGCCACGGCGTTGGCAAGGTCGGGATGCCGGCCGATTGCGACGCTCGCCAGGATCGCCGCGCCCAGCGCCCCCAGCTCCCGCCCGGTCGGCAGCTCCATCGGCAGATCGAGGGCGGCGGCGAAGATCTGCCGCCAGGGTTGGCTGCGGGCGGCACCGCCGGTGAAGCGCACCGACCCTGGCCGCCCGCGCAGGCGCACCAGCCGGTCGAAATGGCGGCGGTGCTCGAACGCGATGCCTTCCATCACGCCGCGGATCGTGTGGGCCAGGCCGTGCCAGTTGGACAGGCCGATCAGGCTGCCGCGCGCCGAGGACTGGTCGATGGCGCCGTTCAGGTAGGGGAAGAAGAACACCGGCGGGTCACGCGGGTCGAGGCCGTCCACCGCCGCGTTCAGCTCGGCGAACAGGGCGTCGTCGCCGAGTTCGGAGCGCTGGCTGCGGATGAACCGTTCCACGAACCAGTCCAGCTGGCCGGCCGAAGTCGGGCTGCCTTCGATCGCGAGCCAGCTGCCGGGCAGGAGGCCATGGGTGAGGAAGATGGCGCTCTCGTCCTCGGGCAGGGCGTCCAGGAAGCACTGGTGCAGGCCCCAGGTGCCCGCCATCACCACGACCTCGGCGGGCGTCACCGCGGCGGTGCCGAGCATGACGGCGAGATTGTCCGAGCAGCCGGCCGAGACGGGCGTGCCGGCCCGCAGCCCGGTGAGCGCGGCCGCTTCCGCCGTCACCTCGCCCGCGATCTCCATGGGCTCCAGCAGAGGCGGCATCAGCCGGGCGAGGTCGCCTAAGCCCACGCTTTCCAGCATGGCCGGGTCGTTCACGCGCTGCTGCACCGGCGAATAGCCGCCGCTGGACTGGTCGCTCGCCTCGGACGCGATCCGGCCGGTCAGCTTCGCCCGCAGGAAGTCCTTGCTGGAAAAGGCAAAGCGCGCCTGGGCCAGCCGGTCCGGCGCATGGCGCTTCAGCCAGGCCAGGATCGGCATCGGCTTGCCCGGCCAGGCGGCGACGTTGGCGCGACGGCGTCGGGTCGCCGCGTCGGTTTCCTCCGCCCGCCAGGCGCTGCAGATCGCGGCGGCGCGCAGGTCGGAGGTCAGCACGCCGTTGCCGACCGGCTCGCCGTCCGCGTCCACCAGCCACAGGCCGTTGCCATAGCCGGTGATGCCGATCCCGGCGATGTCGCCGCCGGCGATGCCGGCATCGGCCAGCACCGCCTGGATGTCCCGGGCCAGGCGCTGCCAGACCCGGTGCGGGTCGCGCTCGGCATGGCCGGGGGCCGGGGTGAGGGCTGGATGGGTGGTGCCGCGCACGGCGCGCTCGGTGCCGTCCGGTGCGATCACCGCCACCTTGACCGCCGTCCCGCCGCTGTCGATCCCGAGCATGAATTCCGGCACGTACGCTTCCCCGACCTGTTCTGCTTGCCGCCCGGGGCCGATTAGTCGGGCCGAAACCGCGATCTGTCGAGGTGCACGGCCCTGCTTGCGGGTGGATGCGGAAGGCGGCGGCGGCTGCTAGGCAGGAAGGCGGTGCCGCGGTCCCGCGAACGAGGGTCGCGGCTCGGATGATCAGGGAGAATAGCCGTGCCGAAAGCCTATGCCAGCACCGTGATCGACCTGCCCGCCCAGCGGGTCTGGGCGGCGGTGCGCGATTTCAATGCCCTGCCCACCTGGGCCGGCCACATGGTGGCTCGCTCCGAGATCGAGGAGGGCAAGGCTTCCGACCAGGTCGGCTGCGTGCGCAGCTTCCATACCCATGACGGCGCCCATATCCGCGAGCGCCTGCTGGCCCACTCCGACCGGGATCGGAGCTACACCTACAATTTCGAGAAGACCCCGTTCGACGTGCAGAACTACGAGGCGACCCTGCGCGTCACCCCGGTGACCGACGGCGACCGCAGCTTCGTCGAGTGGTGGACCACCTTCGACTGCGCGCCGGGCGACATCCCGTCCTGGATCGACACCTTCGCCAACGGCGTGTTCGGCGGCGGCCTCACCAATCTGAAGAAGCATCTGGCGGGCGGCTGAGCCCGTTCCCGGCGCGGCCGCGCCCGGGAAACAGGTCGCGCGGCCGCCCGTCGTCCGGCGGCCGGTCCGGCCGGCCGATGTTCTGCTGGCCGCCCTGGTTGGTGTTGACCCCGGTGTCCTGGTCGAGGCGGATGCTGTTGTCGGAGTTGTCCAGGGTGAGGCCGGGCGGCAGCTCGTACCACTCCGCCGGCACCTGGCCGCCCGGGCGGTCGCAGCCGCCCCGCAGCACGCCGCAGTCCCAGCGCCAGCCGTCCGGCTCGCCGCTGACCAGGCCGCCCCGCCGAAAGCCGCATTCGCAGGATCGCCCGGCCATGCAGGCCAGCGCGCCGGTGATTTCCGGCGTGCAGCGCGGGATATCCTGGGCTTGGGCCGGATGGCCCAGCACCAGGAGCAGCAGCGGGAACAGGAGGGTCTTGACCGGCAAGCGCAGTTTCCATCGCAACGGGCGCTCGCCGGATCATGCCAGGAGGTGATGAAGAAAGGCTTTACGCCGCGTCGGTCAGGGACTCCGCATGGTGCCCGGTCAGGCGCACGAACAGGTCCTCCAGGTCCGCCTCCTGGGTGGTCAGGTCGACGATGGTGACGCCGGCCGCGCGCACGCGGTCCAGGAGCCTCTCGACCTTCATGGTGGAGCGGCGGTAGCGCAGGACCAGGCGGCCCTCCCCGTCCAGCTCGGCATGGCCATCGTCCAGCGCCGCCGGCACCGCCGTGAACGGCCGCTCGCCGCTCACGATCAGGCATTTCTCGTCCAGCCGGTGCAGCAGGGCGGACGTGGTGTCGCAGGCCACCACCCGGCCCCGGTCCACGATCGCGATGCGGTCGCACAGCTCCTGGGCTTCCTCCAGGTAGTGGGTGGTGAGCACGATGGTCACGCCCTGCTCGTTGAGCTCGCGCATGTAGCGCCAAAGCGAGCGGCGCAGCTCGACGTCGACCCCGGCGGTGGGCTCGTCCAGCACCACCACCGGCGGGCGGTGGACCAGCGCCTTGGCGACCAGGAGGCGCCGGCGCATCCCGCCGGACAGGGTGCGGGCATAGGCCTCCGCCTTGTCGGCCAAGCCCACCGCGGCCAGCAGCTCGTCGGTGATCCGGTCCCCCACGGGCACGCCGTACAGCCCGGCCTGCAGGTCGAGCGCTTCCCTGGGCGTGAAGAAGGCGTCGAGGTTGAGTTCCTGGGGCACGACGCCGATGGCGCGCCTGGCCAGGCGCGGGCGCTGGTCGATGTCGATACCGAAGATCTCCACCCTGCCCTCGGTCTTGGTCACCAGCCCGGCCAGGATGTTGATCATGGTCGACTTGCCGGCGCCGTTCGGCCCGAGCAGGGCGAAGAACGAGCCGCGCGGCACGGTCAGGTCGATGTTGTGCAGCGCCCGCTTGTCCGGCCGCTTGCCGCCACCCCGGTAGATCTTGCCCAGGCCCCGGATCGAGAGCGCGTGGTCGGGCGTTGCAATCGCCATCTGCAGTTTTCTCCATCAACTGACGCCGTCTATATCGCGCGCCGCCGTTCACCGTTGCAAACTTCCAGCATGGCCGGCCCATGGGAGACTGCGCGCGTGGCGGATCTTTTCTTGAACGTCGGCGGCCGCGAGGTCGTCATCACCGACTTGCTCTACGTGCGCTGCGACGGCGGCGAGGGCCCGCTCGGCCACCCGGTGGAATACATGACGCTCGAAAAGGGCGGGGAAGCGCGGTGCAAATATTGCGACCGGCGGTTTGTCCATACCAGCGCCCCCGCCGCACGCGCGCTGCAACTCGAACCGCCGGCCGCTCCAGTCGCTTGACAGGACAAGCGGTTCAGCCGCCCGCAGCCGGCCTGCAGCATATTGGTCACGAAACTGATGCGTCCTCGGCACGGTCGGCGGAGGCGCGCTTGACGCGGGCTGCCGCCTCAAGCCTTGCTCTGGCTGCATTTGCCGGTCGCCGGCGCTCCAGCCTGTCCGGCACCGCCGCAGGGCTGCGGCCGCAGGCCCGGTGCTGGCTCCTCGAACGCGGGATCCGCACATCGTGATGGACCGACGCGTCAGTCCCCCTCCGGACAGCATCGATCTGCTGACGGGCAAGCGGCCGTCCGGGCGCCGCTCCGGCCTGGCGCAGCGGGCCGCGCGCAGCCTCGCTGCCGCCCTGCGCCACACCCGGCCCGGCATCGTGATCGACGCCGAAGGGCGGGTTGCGCATCTTCACGACCTGCTGGTCCCGACCGCGCGCCTGTCGGCCGACCAGCGCGCCATCCTGCCCGACCGGCCGCGCACGCCGGTCGACGATTCCCTGGCGCTGACCGCCAACTGCTTCCTGCCCTGGAGCCGCAATCCCGCCGGGCTGCGGGTAGGCCCCCTGGAAGGCTTCCAGGGTCTGCGCTTCGCCGCGCGCTGCCCGACCGGCATCCGCGGCACGCCGCCCCAGACCGACCTCCTGCTAATCGGCCCGAACCGGGTCGCCGGCTTGGTGACCCGGGTCACCGAGCACCTGACCGCGCCCAAGACCAAGATCGCCGAGGGCTACGACCAGCCGATGCCGGAGGCCCACCTGGCGGCCTGGCACGAATTGCTGGTCGAGCTGCGCCACACCCCGCAGATCTTCCGGCTGCTCGACGCGGTGGCGCTGGCCAAGCATGCCATCGGCCTGGCCCGCACCTTCCCAGGCCAGGAGACCGTCCTGGTCTACCTGTTCTGGGAGCCGTCGGACTACCGCGCCCATCCGGTGTTCGCCGCGCATCGCGCCGAGATCGAGCTGCTCCGCCGCCGGGTAGAGGGGTCGGGCGTGCCGGTGCTGGCGATGAGCCTGCGGGCGCTGTGGGATCATTGGCTCGCCGAGCAGCCGGGTCCGGCAATCCGCGACCACGTGACCGCGCTCGAGTCGCGCTACGACGTTGCCATCGGCGACTGACCGGCGGCACCATGCCGCGATGATGTCGAACGATGGGCGGTGGGCGCCACGATGCCCGATAACAAGGCGTTGTTCTTCGATCGCCAGGAAGTCCGCGCCGCAGCGGAACGCGAGTCGGCGATCTTCCACGCCTTGCCGGGCCTGCTCCGCCATGCGCTGGACAACGCGCCGGGCATGGCCGCCCAGCTGCGCGACGTCGAGCCGGACCGGATCACCTCGCGCGAGGCCCTGCAGCGCCTGCCATTCCTCGACCTGGAAGCGCTCCTGGCAGGGCAGCGTGCCCGGCCGCCGTTCGGCGGCATGGTCGCCACCCCGATCGGCCGCCTCGCCCGGGTGCTGGCCGGCGCTCGCGGGCAGCTGGTCCCCGAAGGCGCCAGGGTCGATTACTGGCGGTTCGCCCGCGCCTTCTTCGCCGCCGGCGTGCGCCGCGCCGACCTGGTCTGGAATGCGCTGCCCCACCATCTGGGGGCCCTCGCCGCGATGGCCGAGACGGGGGCCCGCGCCTTGAGCTGCACGGTGGTGCCAGCCGGGCCGGTGGTCGGGCCAACCAGCCTGGACGCGATCCGGCGGCTGCGCCCGACCGTCTTCGTCGGCGATGCCCAGACCCTGGAAACGCTGCTGGGAGCGCTCGAGGGGGACCACAGCTTCCGCTGCGCGCTGCTGGTGGGCCCGGTGCCCGACCCGGCCTTCCTGGTGGCCGCCTCGGCATTGCACGCGGTCGAGACCTTCTTCGTCTACGCCACCGACGAGATCGGCCTGGTCGCCTATGAGACCAACGCGCATGAGGGGCTGGTGGTCGACGAATCGGTGATCCTGGAGCTCCTGTCGCCGGTCGACGGCCGCCCGGTCGCGGATGGCGAGGAAGGCGAGATCGTGGTGACCGCGTTCAACCCGGACTTCCCGCTGATCCGCCTGCGCACCGCCGACCGGGCGCGCCTGGTCGGCGGCGAGAGCCCGTGCGGGCGCACCAACCTGCGGATCACGCCGCCCTTGCCCGGGCCGATCCCGGACATGGGGCCGGACGGGAACGCCTGATCCCTTGGTCCTCGCTGCCCACGACCTGGTTTCCGCCCGCGCCGGCCGGCCCGTGCACGCGCCGGTGGCCTTCGAGCTGCAGGCCGGCGACGCGCTCCTGCTGCGCGGCGCCAACGGCTCCGGCAAGTCGACCCTGCTGCGCACGCTGGCGGGCTTCCTGCGCCCCGCCGCCGGCCATGCCAGCTGGCACGGCCTGCCGCTCAAGGACAGCGGCTGGCAGGCGTCGATCCACTGGGTCGGCCACGCCAACGCGCAGAAGGGCAACCTGACGGTCGAAGAGAACCTGCTCCTGGCCGCCCGGCTGGGTGGGGCCGAGCCCGACCTCGCCGCCGCCGCGGCTTCCTTCGACCTGGCCCCCCTCCTGGACGTCGCGGTCGGCCGGCTGTCCCAGGGCCAGCGCCGCAGGGCGGCCCTGGCCCGCCTGACCGCGACCCCGCGCCTGGTCTGGCTCCTGGACGAGCCGGGCGTTGGCCTGGATGCCGCCAATGCCGCCCGCCTCGCCCGGCTGATCGGCGGGCACCGCGCCGGCGGCGGGATCGTGGTGGCGGCCAGCCACGGCGACGTCACGATCGCCGACCCCCTGGTGCTGGACCTGTGAGCGCCACGCTGCGCGCCGCCCTGGCGCTGGCCCGGCGCGACCTCACCGGCGCTTTGCGCCGCCCGGGCGAGGCGCTCCTGCCGGTCCTGTTCCTGCTGACCGGCACGGCGCTGTTCCCGCTGGGCGTCGGGCCCGGGGCCGAGACGCTGGAGCGGATCGGCGCCGGGGTGATCTGGGTGCTGGCCCTGTTCGCGGTCACGATCGGCACCGACCGGCTATGGGCGTCCGACCTGGAGGACGGCAGCCTGGAAACGCTGGCGCTGGGCGTGCTGCCGCTGGAGATCGTGGCCCTCGTGCGCAGCCTGGTGCATTGGCTGGTCACCGGCCTGCCGCTCGTGCTGGTGTCGCCGTTCCTGGCGCTGCTGATGCAGCAGGAGCCGGCGGCCCTGCTGGCGCTGCCGGCGGCCCTGGCGCTGGGCACACCCGTCCTGGTGCTGACCGGCGGGATCGGTGCCGCCCTGCTGGTCGGCAGCCGCCGCAGCCAGGCGCTTACCGCGCTGCTGGTGCTGCCGCTGCAGATCCCGACCCTGATCTTCGGCGTAGGTGCGGTCGACACGGTGGTGCACGGCATCGGCGGCACCGTGCCGTTCCTGATCCTGGGCGCGCTGCTGCTCGGCACGCTGGCGCTGGCCCCGTTTGCCGTCGCGGCCGCCCTGCGCCTGGCCCTGGAGTAGGCCAAAGGCACGAACGGCGCTCGCCGCAGAGGCCCGATCCGGCTAGATTGGAAGCCGTCGCAACAGGATCGACCGCCCGTGCACGCCTACGCCAATCCCCTGCGCTTCCAGAAGATCGCCGACGCCATCCGGCCATGGACGACCGTGCTGGCCCTGCTCCTGTTCCCGGTGGGCCTGGTATGGGCGCTGGCGATCGCTCCCGCCGACTACCAGCAGTCCGACGCCTACCGGATCATCTACGTCCATGTGCCGGCGGCCTGGATGAGCCTGTTCACCTACCTGATCGTGGCGGTCGGCAGTGCGGTGGCGCTGATCTGGCGCCATCCGCTGGCCGAGATCACCGCCCGCGCCGCCGCCCCGATCGGCGCCTGCTTCACCGCGATAGCATTGGTGACCGGCTCCATCTGGGGCGAGCCCATGTGGGGCACCTGGTGGGTGTGGGACGCGAGGCTCACCTCGGTGCTGATCCTGTTCTTCCTCTACCTCGGCTACATCGCCCTCTACGACGCCTTCGACGACCCGACTCGGGGTGCCCGCGCCGCCTCGATCCTGGCGCTGGTGGGGGTGATCAACGTCCCGATCGTGAAGTTCTCGGTCGACTGGTGGAACACCCTGCACCAGCCCTCCACGGTGCTGCGCATGGGCGGCCCCGCCATGGCGCCATCGATGCTCTGGCCCCTGCTCTTCATGGCGGTCGTGTTCAAGCTATATCTGGTGAGCGTGCTGCTGGTCCGGATCCGCGCCGAGATGGCTGAACGCCGGATCGTGGCGCTGCGGCGGGCCGAATCGGCTTGACGAGGTTGCAGCGCAGCATGACACCCGGTCACCTGGGATCGGTTCCAGGATCCGGGTTAACCTTTCCAAAACCCGGCGTCCGTATTATCCGCCCCGGCGAATACGGATGCCGATCCGTCGCCACGAGGAGACCGTTGAAGTGCGCGTTACCGGCCACGACACGCTGAAGGTCCGCCGCTCGCTCGACGTCGGCGAGCTGTCCTACGACTATTTCAGCATCCCGGAGGCCGAGAAGCAGCTGGGCGACCTGTCCCGCCTGCCGTTCTCGATGAAGGTGCTGCTGGAAAACCTGCTGCGCTTCGAGGACGACCGCACCGTGAAGGTCGCCGACCTGAAGGCGGTGGCGGAATGGCTGAAGGCCCGCTCGTCCAAGCACGAGATCGCCTACCGGCCCGCGCGCGTGCTGATGCAGGACTTCACCGGCGTGCCGGCCGTGGTCGACCTGGCCGCGATGCGCGACGCCATGGTGGCGCTGGGCGGCGATCCCAAGAAGATCAACCCGCTGGTCCCGGTCGACCTGGTGATCGACCACTCGGTCCAGATCGACGCCTTCGGCTCGGCCAGCGCGTTCGAGCAGAACGTGGCGCGCGAGTACGAGCGCAACGGCGAGCGCTACCAGTTCCTGCGCTGGGGCTCCCAAGCGTTCGACAACTTCCGCGTGGTGCCGCCCGGCACCGGCATCTGCCACCAGGTCAACCTGGAATATCTGGCCCAGGTCGTGTGGACCGCGAAGGAAGGCAACAAGCAGGTTGCCTATCCCGACACGCTGGTCGGCACCGACAGCCACACCACCATGGTGAACGGGCTGGCGGTGCTGGGCTGGGGCGTGGGCGGCATCGAGGCCGAGGCCGCCATGCTGGGCCAGCCCGTGTCGATGCTGCTGCCCGAGGTGATCGGCTTCAAGCTGACCGGCAAGCTGCCCGAGGGGGCCACCGCCACCGACCTCGTGCTCACCGTCACCCAGATGCTGCGCAAGAAGGGGGTGGTGAACAAGTTCGTCGAGTTCTTTGGGCCGGGCCTGAACAACCTGCCGCTCGCCGACCGCGCCACCATCGGCAACATGGCGCCGGAATACGGCGCTACCTGCGGCTTCTTCCCGATCGACCAGGTCACCATCGACTATCTCAAGATCACCGGCCGCAGCCCCGAGCGGGTGGCGCTGGTGGAAGCCTATGCCAAGGCGCAGGGCATGTGGCGCCATGCCGACATGCCGGACCCGGTGTTCACCGACACGCTGGAGCTGGACCTGGGCGACGTCGAGCCGTCGCTGGCCGGGCCCAAGCGCCCGCAGGACCGCGTGCCCCTCAAGGGCGCCAAGCAGGGCTTCGAGGCGACCCTGCCGGCCCTGGCCGGCGAGGTGCCGCTCGACGCCAAGGCTCCCATCGCCGGCACGGACCAGGCGCTGCACCATGGCGACGTGGTGATCGCCTCGATCACCTCCTGCACCAACACCTCCAACCCGGGCGTGATGATCGCGGCGGGCCTGGTCGCCAAGAAGGCGGCGGCGCTTGGCCTCAAGCCCAAGCCCTGGGTGAAGACCTCGCTCGCCCCCGGCTCCAAGGTGGTCACCGACTATTTCGACGCCGCCGGGCTCACCGAATCGCTGAACGCGGTCGGCTTCAACCTGGTGGGCTATGGCTGCGCGACCTGCATCGGCAATTCCGGCCCGCTGCCCGACGAGATCGGGGATGCCGTCAACGAGGGCAAGCTCGTGGTCGCGGCGGTGCTGTCCGGCAACCGCAACTTCGAGGGGCGCATCCACCCGCAGGTGAAGGCCAACTACCTGGCCTCGCCGCCGCTGGTGGTGGCCTATGCGTTCGCCGGCACCATGCTGAAGGACATCACCACCGAGCCGCTCGGCACCGGCAAAAACGGCCAGCCGGTCTACCTCAAGGACATCTGGCCGAGCCCGCAGGAGGTCGACGAGACGGTCCGCAAGGCGGTGACCGCCGAGATGTTCGCCAACTCCTATGCCGACGTGTTCGCCGGCGACGAGCGCTGGAAGGCGATCGGCGCCGGGGAAACCGGCATGACCTATGACTGGGACGAGAACAGCACCTACGTGCGCCTGCCGCCCTATTTCGCGGGCATGTCCACCGAGCCGGCCAAGACCCTGTCCGACATCAAGGGTGCGCGGGTCATGGGCGTGTTCGGCGACAGCATCACCACCGACCACATCAGCCCGGCCGGCAACATCGCCAAGACCAGCCCGGCGGCGCGCTACCTCCTGGACCACGGCGTCGAGCAGCGGGAGTTCAACTCCTATGGCGCGCGGCGCGGCAACCATGAGGTGATGATGCGCGGCACGTTCGCCAACATTCGCATCAAGAACGAGATGCTGGGCGGCCGGGAAGGCGGCTACACCAGGCTGATGCCAGACGGCACCGAGATGTCGATCTACGACGCCTGCATGGAGTACCAGAAGCGCGGCACGCCGCTGGTGGTCTTCGCCGGCCAGGAATACGGCACCGGCTCGTCGCGCGACTGGGCGGCCAAGGGCACCAACCTGCTGGGCGTGAAGGCGGTCGTGGCCGAGAGCTTCGAGCGCATCCACCGCTCGAACCTGGTCGGCATGGGTGTGCTGCCGCTGGTCATGTATCCCGGCACCGACCGCAAGACGCTGAAGCTGGACGGCAGCGAGGTCGTCGACGTGGTCGGGCTGGAGCAGGGCCTGCGGCCACTCATGGACCTGACGCTGCGCATCACCCGCACGGACGGCTCCACCGACGAGCACAAGGTGCTCTGCCGCGTCGATACACTCGACGAGGTCGAGTACGTGATGCATGGCGGCATCCTGCACTACGTGCTGCGCCAGCTCCTGGCCCAGGCAAAGCCCGCCGGCAGCGCCTGACCGGTCCGGTGGAAGAGGGCCGCTCCAGGGCGGGCTCCCTTCCAGGCAGCCCGCAAAGCGCCGCCCGGCCTGCCCTCGCCAGCGATCACGGCTGGACGAATCGATATCGTTAACGCAGAACCGTCGGCCTGACGAAAAACGCCGAGGCCTGACCCGATGCGCGGCCCTTCCACCGACGTCGAGGTCGTGGCCGAGCGGGTCGCCGCCGCGTTCGATGCACTGGCGGCGCGCTGGGACGGCGCGCACGGGCCATGGTCGCCACGCAGCCTGGGCTTCTGGCTGCGCACGGGCCTGCTGCGCAGCCTGATCCTGCGCCAGCCCCCGCCGTGCCGGGTGCTGGACATCGGCTGCGGCACCGGCCGCCATCTCCTGGCCGTCGCCGACCGGATCACGGAAGGGGTGGGCGTCGACATAGCACCGGCCATGGTCGAGCGCGCCCGGCAGCACGCCCAGTCCGCCGGCCGGATGGAACAGTTCCGGTTCGAGGTGCGCGCGGTCGAGCAGTTGGGGAACTGGGCGGAGGCGCCGTTCGACCTGGCGATGTTCCTGGGCTCCCTGGAGCACATGCCCGATCCCGCCCGCGCCGTCGCCGATGCGGCGGCCCTCCTCCGCCCGGGCGGGTTGCTGGTCGTCGTGCTCCTGCACCCGCATCATCCGCTCGGCCGGCGAGCGGAGCGCGGCAGCCGCGACGGCAGCATGCCGCCGCTCCGCCTGATCCTGCCCGAGCAGATGACCGGCTGGGCAGCGGCGGCCGGGCTGGCGGGGATCCCCTTGGCGACGCCATTCTCCCGCTGGGCCGCCTATGCCATGCTGAACGCCCTGCTGGCGGGCCGGCGGCATCTGCTGTTCCGCCGCGATGCTCTTTTTGACGATGGCATGCCCATGAAGCGGGCTGCGCATATCTGATAGATCTGGCGCGGACGATGCTGGCATCCGGCCAACCCGGCGCCTCCATTGCGGCGTTACCAATGCGTAGCAGGTTCATCCCAGTCAGACCGATTGCGTTGCCGCAGTTCGGCGGCAACGTCGACAAGACGCTCGTCAAGGAAGGCCACAAGACTTGCGAGGAATACGGCCTCCAGCCCAGTGCCTTTGCATTCGCGGCGTGCAGGAGGCGATCCATCGCGAGGACGATCGGGAGCTCGATGCCGGCTGGCGACCTGTTCGCTTCTGAAGCCTGTTTCCATCTGCGCTACGCCGGGCAGTGGATGGGGTGCTGGATGGACGCGCGTGCGGACCGACAGATGGTGGGCGGTGCTGGCGTATCCTTGATCTAGGCATGCCATTCGTACCGCGAGACGCAGTCCCGCAATCGGTAGCGCGGTCTGCCTGCTCAGCCCGGGCCCCGTTCAGGTCTGCTGATTTGGACGCCTACGGCGATGGATGATCCGCCTGCTGGCGATGGCGCAGGAACGAAGGATGCATCTGGTATCGCCTTTTTGGACAACAGCAACGTCCGGACGCATCCGAAGACGACCGGTGCAGCGCAGAAAAGGTAGCAGAGCCCGATGGAGCGAAAGCCTGCGTGATCGGGGATGGCCTTGCTCGCGCTATCACCTTCAGCCGGAGGCTGGGCCAAGTCCGCGAACGGCCCCAGGTTGTCGGGATGCCCGTCCGGCCGCCAAGCGTGCCATGCTGGATGGCGACCGGGCCCGGCCATGCCAGCCATGCCATCTGCGAGCACATCTGCAACCTGGACAGCCGCCCGGCGACCCCGTCGCAGGAACATGAAGCGCCGGACGCCTGCCCCGCCTGGATCCGGCACAACCGGCCGCGCCCTCTTTCATGGATGTCCTTTGCCGCGCCGCCGCTCTCGACTGGCTCGAGAACCAGCAGACGCTTCGCCCGGACCCCATCAACATTCACGGCCAGGAGCACAGCCTCCAGGACGCTTTCGGTCCGCCTCGCAAGAGCAAGGGCGCTCTGACCACGGACACTGGTCGCGGCAGCACGCCCCCTGGGGGAGGTTCCTTGGGAAGTCCGTGATGCCCGTGAGGCAGCAAGGTCAACCACCGGTTTGCTTGATCTTCATCAAGTTGGCCGGCCGAGCTTTGGGCGATAATTCGCCTGCTGGCGTCGGAGGAGACGCTTGCCCCGCCAGGGAGGGTCCGATGAGCTTCACCATCCCAAAGCCGCTCAAGACCGAGCACGACCATCTTCACGACGACCTCAGGTCCGCCATGGCCAAGGGCCGGGGAGGCAGCGCGTGTCGTGGCTGAGCGCCTGCATCCGCACTTTCTCGGCGAGCAGGAGTTCGCGATGCCGCCGCTTAGGCTGCTGAGTGTCCTGGCCCGGACCGGGAACGGGGACGCCGTGTCCTCCGAGGATGCCGGGCGGGCCATTGCCTTGGCCGACCGGCTCGCGTCCGAGATGCCCCGCATGCTGGCCGAGCATCAGGAGATCGTCACGGCCCTGCGCTCGCTCGTTGCTACCGCGCGGGAGGAGAGCCACGGCGACGTCGTGGAGTTCGCGGAAAAATTGATGCTGCACGCCCAGACCGAGGAGGAGGTTCTCTATCCGGCCGCCATCCTGGTCGGCCGCTACCTGAAGCTGAAGACGCAGATCCGGCCTGAGCCGGCGCCGGCCATGGTCCTCTGATCCTGGAACTGCATGGATGCATGGTCCCGGGATGAGGTGGTGCGGCACAGGATGCCCATGAAGGACGTCGCGGTCTTCTCATGACGGGTGTCGCTGCCGTCCAAGAAGGTCATGCCCCGTTGCACGCCACGCTACTGTGCCGTGGCCAGCAGGCGTTCCACACTCCCAAGAGGCTCCGACGGATGGACGTCTGCGCCGCCATCCACCAAGGACCGAACTCCACCGGCAGGCTGCGCCACTTCGCGCTGCTCTTGCAGCGCCAAGCAATCGCCTCGATTGTGCGCCTCAGGTCGTGGTGCTGGCGGTACGCCCCGATCAAGGGCGCCAGCACCGCCTACTGCCTATCCATCGGTACGCCTACCACCCGTCGCTCGTACCGCAGATGAGCAGAGTGGCCAGGAGCCAACAGACCCCAGATGCACGAGAAGAATGGAAACGAAAGAGGCTGGAATGCTATCGCAGCGCCTAGTCGAGCCGCGCACCGGAGGCTTTGACGATGGGTGCCCATTTGGCGATCTCGGCCTCGACATGCGCGGCAAGTTCTTCAGGTGTCGAACCGACTGGAGTCGCGCTCAGCTTCCTGAGCTTGGCAGTGGTGTCGGGCTTCTCGAGAGCCGACACGGCGGCATCATGCAACTGCTGGATGATCGGCCCGGGCGTGCCGGCTGGCGCGAACAAGGCGTTCCAGGAGTAGGTTTCGTAGCCGGGCAGGGTTTCCGCGAGGGTCGGCACGTCCATGAGCGCGGACGCGCGCTCCTTGGTGGTCACCGCGAGCCCATGCAGCGTGCCGGCCCGGATATGCTCCAGCGCGGGCGGCAGGTTGTCGAACATGATCGGCACATGGCCGGCCAGGACGTCGACCAGCGCCGGTCCCGCGCCCGCGTAAGGCACATGGACCATGTCGACCCCGGCCATGCTCTTGAACAGCTCGGCCGAGAGATGCGAGGGGGTGCCGTTGCCCGCGGAGGCATAGCTGTACCTGCCAGGGCTGGCCTTGAGCAGGTCGATCAGTTCCTGGACGTTCCGGGCCGGAAGTCCGGGATGGACGACCAGCACGTTGGGGATGAGGGCGAGCAGCGAGACCGGCGCAAAGTCCCTGATGGGGTCGTAGGGCAGCGTCCGGTAGAGGGCCGGATTGAGCGCATGCGTCGCGACCGTCGCCATCAGGATCGTGTAGCCATCCGGCGCAGCCCTGGCCACGGCGGCCGAGCCAAGCGTGCCGCCGGCTCCACCAAGGTTCTCGACCACGACCGGCTGGCCCAGACGCTCGGCCATCCCGGTGGCGATGAGGCGTGCAACGAGGTCCGTCGAGCCGCCGGCCGGAAACGGCACGACGAGCGTGACGGGGCGGTTCGGATATGGAGTTTCCGCCCTGACCGGCGTCGACCCCAAGCCGGCCAACAGCATCAGTCTACCAAGCCCGCCTATCGTCCGGCGGCGGATAAGACAACTTGGCAATGACATGCTGCATTCCTGATATTCTGGGTATTGAGCAATTTTGATCTGTGGTGGACTGGAAGGACGGTTTGGCGGTCCGGGCGACACTGCCGGTACATCGCCGCAGTCAGTCAGGCAGAATGGCTTCCGGCTGGCCGCGCCTACAGCGATGCAGCCAGATGAAGCTATGGAATTTCCACGGATTTCCACAATTATCCAGCCGCCGATCATTTCCGTTCTTCTGAAAGCTCGTCAATAGTCTCCGACAAGGCATCGTTGCAGAGGCGGATACCGGCATGGTTGGTGGGCGATTCCTGGCGCGGCTGGTGCTGCCGGCCATCTTGGGTGCGTCAGCCCTGCCTGCTTCCGCCCACCCGGTCTTCGACACCGAGCGCATCTTCCCGTACCAGCGGCAGGAATGCGCCGGCGCCGCGGGGCACCCCTGCTCCATGGTCCACTCCCGGCTGACCCGCGTAGGCGCGCGCGAAACCCGGCAGATCACGCTGACCTGTCCCCGTGCCTATCCCTACGTGGTCGGCTGGGATGCCAAGCGGCATGAGCATCTGGAACTCACGGCGGTGCCTGCCGCGACGGCAGCGCCATCCACCAGCGGGAAGCTGCGCAGCCTGACCGTGGTCGCCCAGAACCGGGCGAACGCGGCGGGTTCGTTCCGCTTTTATCTCGGCTGCTCGACCAGACCGTTCACCGGTGCGGGCGGGTTCATGCAGAAGGTGCATGCTTCCCCGTCCAAGCCGGTCCAGCCGCAGGAGAACCACCCGTGATGGTCGATCGCATCCGTGGGCCGATCCGGCTCGGCCTGGTGGCCTGCGGCTTCCTGCTGCTGCCGGCACTGGCTTCGGCCCAGGAGCTGAATGTCTGCCTGACCGCCAGCAACGGGTCGGGCGACCCGATCCCGAACTGCGAGGTGCAGACACAGGCGCCCGTGCCCTATGGCCGGGCAGAGACCAAGGGCTGGGCCTATTACTGTACCGGCGACCATCCCTATTACTGGGGCTACCCCTATGCGGGCTATGTCGGCAGCTACACCTGGAAGGAGGATGGCTTCACCGGCACCGCGAACTGGTTCGCCGAGGGGCCCAGCAAGTTGGACGCCACCTTCACCAACTGGTACGGCGCCCAGGACCTGACGGTCAGCCTTGCCTGTTCGTCGACCCCGCAGCCGGACGTCCAGGGCTGCCAGACCGTGGGCGATCCCGTGCGCGATCCCGGCTGCCCGCAGGCCAACATCCACAACTACTGCTCCAATGCGGGCGGCATGCCGGTCTGCTTCCAGACTTTTACCGAGACCTGCTCCAGCGGTGTCAGCTACGACTGCAGCGCCCAGTTCGGCCTGGTCTCGTGCAACCAGTGCGCCGCCACCTCCAAGCCTACGCTGTCCAGGCGTGCCACGGCGGAGAAGGCAGCAGCCCTGGCGAGGAAGTAGCGGCGCGCCGCTGCTGCTGATGTCGACATGGAAAGGGCGACCCATGCTGGACCGCCGGGCACTCATGGCGTTGACGGGTGGCGTCATCACGTCCGCCCTGCCAGGGTCCGCGCATGCCAGCCATGACCCGGCCCCCGGCTGGCCGAGGCCGTGGCGCATTACAAGAGCGAGCACGGGCTGCGGTCGGTCCTGTTCGGCGTCTGGATCGGCGAGCAGAAGCTCCTGCGGCGGGCGCTGGGTTTTTCCGGCAGCGGCGAGCCGGCCAAGCTCGGGATGCACTTCCGGGCAGCCGTGGTCACCACGACCTATGTGAATGCGCTTCTGCTCCATCTGGTCGACAGGAAGCGGCTCGGCCTCGACGACAAGCTGTCGCGCTGGTTCCCCAGGCTGCCAAGCGCCGACAAGGTGACCTTGCGCATGCTGAGCCTGAACATGTCGGGCTATCCGGACTATCTCGCGAGCGAAGCCTTTCTTTCCGGCAAGCGCAGCGTCATCCTCCATCACTGGACGGCGCAGGAGCTGATCGACCTCGCTCTGTCGATGCCCATGCAGTTCGAGCCCGGCACGAGCTTTAGCTATTCGCACACCAATGCGGTGATCCTGGGCGAGGCCCTGCAGCGGGCTACCGAGACGCCCATCGCTGTCCTGCTCCAGGAAGCGTTCCTGCGCCCCAACAAGCTCTACAACACCGAGTATCCCTCGAGCATCGCGCTACGGGCGCCGGTCCTGCACGCCTTCAGCCGCGAGTTCGGCCGGTTCGAGGACTCGACCATGTGGGACCCGGCCTGGGTCTCGCACAGCGGCATGATGAACAGCAATCTGGGCGACGTGGCGCGCTGGACCCGCCTGCTTGGATCCGGTGCCGTGCTGTCCGCGACATCGCGCAAGCTGCTCACAGCGCCGGCGACCGTCGGTTTCAGCCGGAATGCTCCCGATCTCTACTACGGCATGGGCGTGATCATCGCCAACGGCTGGGTCATGCAGAACGGCCTGTATTTCGGCTGGAACCCGGTGATGGCCTACCTGCCGTCGAAGGACATCACGATCGTGGTCAACACCACCATCGGCGCGCGGTCCGACCCGAACAAGAGCCACGGCCTGCAGATCCTGAAACAGGCTGTCGACATCCTGACGCCGGAACAGCGGATCCCCACACGATACGTCTAGCCGCCTCGCATGGGCCGGCTGGTTCGACCAGCCGGCCCGTCGGGATCAGTCGAAATCTTCCGGCGCCTCGGGGCCGTCGTCGGGTGCCGGCTTGCCCTTGGCCAGTTCGTAGAGATGGAGCGCCAAGGGAGGGAGCTCGTCCTTTCCTTCCGGCGCCTGGCTGTTGGTGATGGCTGTCACCACCAGGTCGTCCTTGGGGACGTAGAAGTAGACCGCCCGGTAGCCCAGCGTCATTCCCTCGTAGAACCACAAATGTCCAAGGCCCGGTACATACACCGCCGCCAGGCCCAGGCCAAAGCCGCGCGGCTCCTTGGCCGAGGTTTCCCGGATGGGCTTGCCGGTTTCCGACGACACCAGTTCCATCATCTCCCTGAGCTGCCGGGGCGGCAGGACGCGGCCGCCGAACAAGCCGCGCACCCAGCGCTGCAGGTCGCGCGGCGTCGACACGACCCCGCCGGCCGCACCCGTCCAGGAGATGTCGGCACGGCGCATGTCCTTGCCGACCAGGGGTGCCAGCGGCGCCACCTTGCAGTCCGGATCATATTCGCCGCAGACCGGGTTGTTGAAGTAGCCGCTCGACATGCGGGCGAGCACGCTCTCGGGCAGGGCCCGCGGTTCGTAGAAGCTGTCCTTCATGTAGAGCCGGTCGAAGATGCCGGTCTGGTAGAGCTGCTTCAGGCTCCTGCCCGATGCCTTTTCCGCGATCATCCCCGCCAGGACGTAGTTGGTGTTCGAGTAGAACCAGCCGGTGCTGGGCGGCAGCTGGTTGCCTGGTGTCGGATAGGCGTAGGCGATCAGCTGCTCGGGCGTGAAGTGCTGGTTGGGATGGTTTGCCTGGACGTCCATGAACGCAGGCGCCTCGGTATAGGTCGGGATGCCGCTGGTCATGTTGAGCAGGCGGCGGATGCTGACCTTGGCCCATGCCGGGTACTGCGGGAGCCAGTCGCCGACCGTCTGGTCGATGTCGAGCAGGCCCTTGGCTTCCAGCTGCAGGATCACCGCCGCGGTCATCTGCTTGGTGTTGCTGCCGATCTCGTAGAGGGTCCGGCGGGTGATCCGCTCGCCGCTGTCGTAGAACCTGGTGGTGCCGGCCACCGCGCTGATGCCGGTCTCGCCGTCTTCAAGGCTGACGAATGCCGAGACGCCGCTGATCAGCTCGACCTTCCGCCGCTCCTTCAGATAATCCTGCAAGGCCGTGGTCATCTTCGCCCGCAGTCCCTCCCGGCTTTCTGCGGCGGCAGGAAGCGTGCCAGCACCCAGGAGCAGGCCCACCATGAGCGCAGCAGTCAGGGAGCGGCGGACCCGGCCGATGCCTGGAGCAATCTTCAAATCGGTTGCCATGTTTTCCCTGTCCACTCGATGTAGTTCAAGACCTGCGGGTTCACTAGAGGCAGTGGCGAGGCGTAGCATGACGAGCAGCAGTGCGTCCTGAGCCCCCTGTGGAAGCAACTGGAATTTTGTGGAAATCGCACTGCTTTCCAAGTGAATGCCTTCCCCCAAGGAAGAAAATACTGTTGGATATTTGAAAGCACGTTTTTGCCCGATTCAGGCGCAAGACCTGCCTGATTGGTCACGACAAGTTTGCGACGCGGTTGATCAAGTCCGGGCAGAGCACGGATGCATTGCTGTGCGTACCTAGAAAATGCCAGTGCCACGGGTCGGGGGATGTTAGCGACGATGTTGCGCATGATCTTGTTGATACTGTTGCCGCTGGTCTTTTCCACCGGCGCCAAGGCCGCGAGCGATTGGCCTGAACAGAAGCGGCAGCTTGCAGCCGAACTGAAGGCGGCGATCCAGCGATACGATATTCCGGGCGTGGCGGTGGGCGTCTGGACTCCGCATGGGGCGTGGGTCACCACCAGAGGCCTGGCCGATCTTGCCGACAAGCGGCCGGTGCGCAGGCAGGACCGCTTTGGCATCCGAAGCATCACCAAGTCGTTCACGGTGACGGCGATCCTGCAGCTCGCAGCCGCCGGCAAGCTGAGCCTGGACGACAAGGTGGGCAAATACGTCGCCGGCGTGCCGAACGGCCAGCTCATCACCATCCGGCAGCTCGCCAACATGACGAGCGGGCTGATCGATTACTCGCGCGTGGACAAATTCATCAAGCTGTTCAGCGAGGACCTGGACCGCCGCTGGACCAACGAGGAGCTGCTCAGATTTGCGTTCCAGCAAAAGCCGCAGTTCAAGCCCGGCACGCGCTATGATTATTCCAACACCAACACCGTGCTGCTGGGCGTGATCGTCGAGAAAGTCACCGGCAGGCGGTTCGAGAGCATCTTGTGGCGGCGGATCCTCAAGCCCTTGCAGCTGTCGGATACGCTGTATCTCTTTGGCAGCTCCACGCCCTGGCCACGGGCGCGCAATTACCTGTACGACGATGCGACCGGCACCTATGGCACCGAGCGGGTCAGCTTCACCTCGCAAGGGCCGGCAGGTGCGCTCGTCTCGGATCTCGACGACCTGCATCGATGGGGCCGGGCGCTGGTCAAAGGCACGCTGCTGCCAAAGGCGCTGCAGCGCCAGCGCTTCGTCGCGAGGAGGCCCACCAATGGCCCCGAATACGACCGCTACGGCCTGGGGATCGGCGAGATCGCCGGCTATTGGGGGCATACCGGCGAAGGGTTGGGCTACGAGGCGTTGGTGATGCACCACCCTGTACGGGACGAGACCGTGGTCATCCTCATCAATACCTCGCGGTTCAAGGACATCCCGGCCAGGATGCTCCGGACCTTCGCCCGCATCCTGACGCCATGACCGCACGCCACGCCCGGCCGTAGGACCATCAGCAAGGGCAGACCGGCCGGCATCTGCTGCACATCGACCGGTCGGGCGAGGCTCAATCGCCGGCGAGCGCCGCCCGTCCGAGCCGTGCCGGCCGCCACTGGATGGTCGACAAAACGCCCAGCAGGGAAACGAGTGCGCACAGCATCATGCCTGTGTGCAGGGCCGCCACGAAGGCGTCGGCGACGCTGCCGTCGACGAAGGCGACGAACGAGGGATTGTCCGGGCGGCCGTCCGCCTGGGCGAGCGCGGTGATGGTGGCGCGCGCCTGGGGCGAGCCCGAAAGCAGGCTCGCGACGTCCTGCTCCTCGGCCGGCATCAGGTTGAGGCGCGGGTCCAGGGAGGCCAGCAGCCGGCTGGACTCGACGGACTGGAAGACCAGGCCGGTGACGGCGATCCCCAGGACGGAGCCGAGCTGGCGGGCGCCGTTGAGGATGCCGGCGGCGGCACCGGAGCGGGCGTCCGGCACCGCGTTCATGGTCAGCGTGGTCGAGGCGTTGTAGGCGAAGGCCTGGCCGATGCCGGCCAGCGCCAGCGCCGCCACCACCCATGGCAGGCCGGTGGCGGGGGCGACGGGCTGGAAGAGCAGGAAGGCCAGCGTCATCAGCGCCATGCCGAACGCCATCGCCCGCGATCCGCCCAGCCGCCCGATCCAGCTGCCGGTGGCCGGCAAGGTCACAACAAAGCAGACCGAGAAGGCCAGCAGCACGAAGCCGGCTTCCATCGGCTGCAGCGCCAGGACGTGCTGCAAGTAGAGCGTGGTGAAGAACAGGATCGCGCTGAAGCCGAAATTGCCGGTCACCGCCACGATCTGCGCCCGCAGGAAGGCCGGCTGCCCGAACAGGTCCAGGTCGACCAGCGGGTCCGGCCGGCTCCGCTCGATCCGCAGGAACAGCACGGCCAGCACCGGCCCCGCGACCAGCCCGGCCAGCACGGCCGGCGAGCGCCAGCCCCAGTCGTCGCCGAGCTGCAGGCCGAAGGTCAGGGTGGACAGGGCCGCGGTCACCGTCAGGACGCCCAGGAGGTCGGGCCGGCCGGTGGCGGCCTCGTCCCGCGATTCCGGCACGATCCACAGGATCAGGCCGGCCGTGAGCGCGCCGATCGGCAGGTTGACTAGGAACAGCCAGCGCCAGCTCAACAGTTCGGTGAGCACGCCGCCGACCAGGGGCCCCACCGCCGCGCCGCAAGCGCCCACGGCCGAGCAGATGCCGAAGGCCATGCCCCGCTCGGCCGGCGGGAAGCTGCTGGCGACGATCGAGAGCGGGCCCGCGGAGAACAGCGCCACCCCAAGCCCCTGCACGCACCGGCCGGCGATCAGCGTGCCGATGCCCGGCGCCAGGCCGCACAGGGCGGAGCCCGCGGCGAACAGGAAGATGCCGGCCAGCATCGTCCGCCGCCGCCCGATCCGATCGCCCAGCCCGCCGAACGCGATCAAGGGTGCGGCCATCGCCAGGTTGAACGCATTGACGGCCCATTGCAGGGCGGTCGTCCCCGCCCCGAACTCGGCGCCGACCGAGGGCAGCGCCACGCTGACGCCATAGAAGTCGATGCTCAGGAGGAACAGTGGCAGCGCCATCGCCGCAACAATCCCCCAGCGCCGCGCAGGACCAGTCATGTTCGCAGCACTCGCTTTTCCCCGATCGGTTCATCGAGGTCTACGACAGCCCAGGGAATCCACAAGACGAACGGCGAGGCTCAGGCCTGATTGGCCTGCAGCGCCGCCGCCATCAGGTCCTTGCCGACCTGCTCCTCGAGCGGCGCCCAGGCCGCGCGCATCGCCTCGACCCAGGCCCCCCGCTCGTCGGGGGTGGGCGTGACCAGCTGGACCCGGCCGCTTTGCAGGATCGCCGCGCGGCGCGCCCGGTTCATCTCGTCCGCCATCCGGGCCACCTCCACGCGGACCTCCTCCATGGTGGTGCTGAACAGGCTGCGCAGGCTTTCCGGAAGGGATTGCCAGAACTCGGTGGAGACCACGACCAGATCATCGATGATGCCGTGGTTGGTTTCGATGATCGCCTTCTGCACCTCATAGATCCCGCGCGCATGGAGGTTCAGCCAGCTGTCCTCGGTGCCGTCGACGGTGCCGGCGGCCAGGGCGGCGCGGGTTTCGGCCGTGGCCAGCACCACCGGCACCGCCCCGATCGCCTCGAACTGGCGGGCGAGCGCGCCGGAATCCTGGATGCGGAACTTCAGTCCCTTGGCGTCCTGCGGCAGGCGCAACAACCGGTTCGCCGAGAGCTGCTTGAATCCGTTGCGCCAGTAGGCCAGGCCGACAAAGCCCAGCCGTTCCATCGAACCGCGCAGGGCCCGGCCGGTCTCGCCTTGCTCGAACCGGTCGAGGGCCGCCAGCGAATCGAACAGGAACGGCAGGTCGAAGACCTGCATGCGCTTGGCGTAGCGGCTGAAGCTGGACAAGGGCGGGGCGATGATCTGCACGTCGCCCAGCGCCAGCGCCTCCATCTCGTCGACCTCGCCGTGCAGCCGGCCATCGGGGAACAGCTCGATGGTGACGCGGCCCTGGCTGCGCTCCTCAATGCGCCGCTTGAACAGGAGAGCGCCCTGCCCCTTGGGCGTGTCCTCGGGCGCCGCGTGGCTGAACCGGACGACCTGGCCCTGCGCGCGCAGCACGGCCGGTGCTGCGACCGTCATGGCGGCGGCGGCACTTGACCGGAGGAAGGCGCGGCGGCGCAGCGGCGGGACGTGCTGGGATCTCATGCCCATCAAATGGCGCGCGATTGCCGGGCCAGCCAGGGCCGCCGCCACGCCCGGAAGCGGGCGATGCGGCGCTGCAACGGGCCAGTGCGGGGCCTCAGCGCCCGCGCTCGAGCAGCCGCGTGGTGCTCACACCGGGCTTGATCTCCGCCAGGTACAGCTCGCCGCCCCATTCCGCCAGCTCCCTGGCGCCCACCACCTGCTCCGGCAGGTAGTCCGCGCCCTTGACCAGCAGCTCGGGCCGCAGGGTGGTGATCAGGTGGAGCGGCGTGTCCTCGGCGAACGGCACCACCAGGTCGACATCGGCCAGGGCCGCGAGCACGCGGGCGCGGTCGTCCAGCCGGTTGGCGGGCCGGTCCGGGCCCTTCAGCCGCGTCACCGAGGCGTCGTCGTTCAGCCCCACCACCAGCAGGTCGCAGCGCGCCCGCGCCGCGTGCAAGTAGGCGACATGGCCGGCATGGAGCAGGTCGAAGCAGCCATTGGTGAAGCCGATCCGCCGGTTCCGGGCGCGGGCGTCGGCCACGATCGCCGCGGCGCGCTCCAGGCTCACCACCTTGCCCTCCGCCGGGGCCAGCGCATCCTGGAGGTCGGCGCGGCTGACCGCGGCGGTGCCGATCCGGGTCACCGCAATCGAGCCGGCGAGGTTGGCCAAGCGGGCTGCCTCGGCGGGCGAGGCGCCGGCACCGATGGAAGCGGCCAGGGTCGCGATCACGGTGTCGCCGGCACCCACCACGTCGAACACTTCCCGGCGGATGCCGGGGATCCGGGTGGCGCCGGTGGCTTCCACCAGCAGCATCCCCTCCGAGCCCAGCGTCGCCAGCACCGCATCCACGCCGGCGGCCACCCGCAGCGCTTCCGCGGCATGGGCGGTCGAATCGTCGTCGGCGGCGATCACCCCGCTGGCTTCGGTCAGCTCGCGCCGGTTGGGCGTCAGCAGGCTGGCCCCCCGGTAGCGGCCATAGTCGCGCCCCTTGGGGTCGACCAGCACCGGCCGGCCGGCGGCACGCGCCCGGAGGATCACCTGCTCCACCAGCGCCGGCGGCAGGGCGCCCTTGGCATAGTCGGAAAGCACGATGGCCCTGGTTTCGCCGATCTTCTCGTCCAGCCATTCCAGGATCGCGGCGATGCCTTCCTCGGAAAGCAGCGCCCTGCTTTCCCGGTCGACGCGCAGGAGCTGCTGGCCACCGCCCCAGTAGCGGGTCTTGACGGTGCTGAGCCGCCCTTCCTGGCGCCACAGGATGGCGCCGGCTTGCGTGAGCTCCGCCATGATCCGCGCGATCTCGTCGCCCTCGGCATCCGCGCCGACCATGCCCGCGGCCGCCACCTTCACGCCCAGCGCGTGCAGGTTGGCCGCCACGTTGCCGGCACCGCCGATGCGGGTTTCCTCGCGCTCCATCTCCAGGACCGGGATCGGCGCTTCCGGCGAGATCCGGCCGACCTTGCCGAACACGGCCCGGTCCAGCATCAGGTCGCCGATCACCACGACCTGCGTGCCGGCCAGGCGCTCCAGGAGATCCTCGCTCGTGATCGCTTCGCTCATCGGTATGGGTCCGCCTGCAGGAGGCTGTCCTGGACATAACGCCGGACCCCCTCTTCCAGTGGCGTCGGCTGGTAGGGACATCCGGCCGCGCGCAGCCGGTCGAGCTTCGCTTCCGTGAAGTACTGGTAGTGCGCGCGCAGCCGCTCCGGCATCTCGACGAACTCGATCGCCGGCTCCTTGTCGACCGCGGCGAACACGGCCCGGGCCAAGTCCAGGAAGCTGCGCGCCCGGCCGCTGCCGACGTTGAAGATGCCGGACGTATCCGGATGGTCGTAGAGCCAGGTCATCACCGCCACCACGTCGTCCACCCAGACGAAGTCGCGCGCCTGGGCGCCATCGGCGACGCCTTCCCGGTAGCTCCGGAACAGCCGGCAGGTCCCGGTTTCCCGGATCTGCCTGAGGAACTGCGGCACGACCGACTGCTGGCCGCCCTTGTGCCACTCGTTGGGCCCATAGACGTTGAAGAACTTCAGCCCGGCCCATTGCCTGGGCATCGGCGCGTCGCGCGCGGCCAGCTCCACCAGCCGGCGGTCGACCATCAGCTTGGACCAGCCATAGGCGTTGCGCGGCCGAAGCTCGCCCAAACGCTCGGCCGCGTCGTCGAAGCCGGCCTCGCCGTCGCCATAGGTGGCGGCCGAGCTGGCATAGATCAGTCCCGCGCCATGGCGGCTGCACCAGGCGGCGAGGTCGAGGGTGGTACGGATGTTTTCCTGCACGATCAGGTCGGCATCGCGCTCGTCGGTGGACGAGATGGCGCCCAGGTGGAACACCATGTCGACCTGCCCGGCATGGCGGTCCAGCCAGTCAAACATCCGCTCCGGCGGGATCACGTCGGCCAGACGGCGCTTGGCGATGTTCTTCCACTTGTCGCCGCTGCCCAGGCGGTCGCAGCACACGAGGTCGGGCAGGCCGCGCGCATCCAGGGCGGCGAGCAGCACCGAGCCGATGAAGCCGGCCCCTCCGGTGACCAGGATCACGACCCGCGGCTCCTTTCGCCAATGGCTGCGGGGAGCACGGTCACGACCCTGGCCGCGAGGTTCTCCACGGCCCGGCTCATCGCATCGACCATGCTTGGATAATCACCGACGATCGCCTGCTCAGCGAGATCGGTCCGCTCCGTGGCCAAGAGGCTTCCTTCACTGTTGAACAGGCGCCACCGCGTCTGCAGCTGGGCTTTGCCCGTGGCGTCGGTGTCAAAGCGCAAGACGGTCAGGTCCAGCTCGATGCTCGGGCGGAAGTCGCGGTCGTTGGGCAGCAAGATGACGTGCTCCCCGCCGAGCTTGCGCCGCAGGTTCTCGACGAACACGTCGGAGAACATCTGGTCGAACGATTCCGACCATTGATCGAAGTCGGCCATCACGAGCCGCGTGTCGGTGGCGCGCGAAACGATCTGCGGCCGGTCCAGATATTCCGGCAGCTGGATCTTCGCCACGGCGAGCAGCCGGGTCGGCGACGCCGGCGCGGTCTCCGTCTCGGCCAACGGAATCATCTGGTAGAATCGCGTGGGAGGCGCGCTGCCGGCGCAGCCGGCCAGCAGGAGGCCGGCAGCCAGCAGGCCGGGCAGACGTGCCGCGATGGACTTGGGTGGTTTACTCAGTTTCGGCCTCCGGACTTGCCGCGCAGCAACGCGTCGGGATGTCGTTCCAGATAGTCCGCCAGGTCGCGCACCGACCGGGCGGCCTGGGCGAGTTCATCCATGAGCTGGCTCGCGTTCTGGCGGATGTCCGAGCGCGGGCTGATCAGGCCATTCGCGGTGCGCGCGGCCTCGCCCAATGCCTGCGCCGAGCGCTGCAGCTCGGACAATACGGGCCCGGTGTCCTGATTCAGCTTCGCCGCCAGACTGCTCACCTCCCGGAGGACCAGGTTCACGTTCCGCACGGCCTCCTTGATGTCCCCCGAATTGGCGATGCTGCCGACCGCCTGCACCGTCTCCTTCAACTGCGTCACCAGATCGTCGAGCGGCAGGCTGCCGATCTGGTCCAGGAGCCCGGTGAGCGACCTCTGGATCGTGTCGAGGCTGCTCGGGATGGTCGGCATCCGCAACATGTCGCCCTCGTGGACGACCTCGGCCGGCGGCGCATCCGGCGCAAAGTCCAGGGTGATCAGCAACTGGCCGGTGATCAGGTTCCCGGTCGTCAGCTGCGCGCGCAAGCCCTCGCTCACCAGGGCGGCAAGCTCGGTGCCTTCCGGCTCCTCCTTGCCGTCGACGATGCGAATGCGTTGCGGCTCGATGTCGTAGATGACCGGGACCTGCACCCGGTGATTGTCGACGTCGTACTCGATGCCGACCTGGCGCACCGTGCCGATCCGCATGCCGCGCACCTCGACCGGCGCCCCCGGGGACAGGCCACGCACCGACCCGTCGAAGTAGGAGATCAGCGGGACCCGCTCGGTGATCAGGGCTTCGGAAATCTGTTCCTCGTCGTCGAACAGCGTGAAGCTGGCTCCTTCCGCCGCGGCATCACCCTGCGCCGGCGTGTTGAAGACGACGCCGCCGCGCAGGAGGGTCTCGAGGTTGCCGATCGAGAAATGCACGCCCTCAGCACCGAGATCGAAATCGACGGCATGCTCGCGCCAGAACCTGCTGCCCTTCCGTACGAACTCGGCATAGGGCTGGCGGACGAACAGATGGAGGCTGAGGCTCTCGTGGTCGTTCGGCAGGTCGAAGTCAGTGATCTCGCCGACCTCGATGCCGCGGAACAGGACCGGGCTGCCGACCGATATTCCCCCCAGGCTCGGCGCCCGCAGCACGAAGCTGCGCCCCGGCGTGTCGGAACGGACCCGCGGCGGGTTCTCCAGGCCGACGAACTCCGTTTGCGGCTTGCTGCCGTCGCCCGGATCCACCTCGATATAGGCGCCGGACACCAGCGTCTCCAACCCGGACACCTGGCCCTGCCCGAAGCGCGGCCGCACCACCCAGAAGCGGCTGGTATCGTTGACCAGGCGGCTCGCCTCCGCCCGCACCTGGATCCTGGTGACGACACTGCGCAGGTCTTCGCCGATCGTCACCGCTTCCACCTGTCCGATGTCGATGTCGCGGTAGCGCAGCTTGGTCTTGCCCGTCTCGATGCCCGATGCGGTCTGGAAGGTGACAGTGATCAGCGGGCCGCGCTCGCTCCAGGTCGACCAGGCGACCCAGAGGGCCAGCCCCAGCGCGATGACCGGCACCAGCCAGATGATGCCGAAGGTCCGGCGGGCACGCGGCACGGCCTCTGCCTGCGCGACCGGCTCCCCCGGCGGCGGGCTCGCGGTCACGCCTGCCGCCAGACGGAGCGCGGATTGAATGCCGAAGAGGCGCACATGGTCAGCACCACCACCGAAGCGAAGGCCAGCGCACCGACCCCAGGGATGATGGTCGCGACGTTGCCCAGATGGACCAGCGCGGTAAGGATGCCGATCATGAAAATGTCGACCATGGACCAGCGCCCCACCAATTCAACGATACGATAGATCCGGGTCTTTTCAAGCGCGACCTTTTTACTCCGATCGGCAGCGAAGATCAGCCAGCCAAGCGCCAGGATCTTGAGGACCGGCACCATGATGCTGGCCGTGAACACGAGCACGGCGACCGGGTACATGCCGGCCTGCCAAAGCTCCACGACGCCGCTCATGATCGTGTCCGGCTGCCCCGAACCGAAATAGATGACCGTCATGACGGGCAGCAGATTCGCCGGCACGTAGAGCACGATCGCTGCGATCAGCAGCGCCAGCGACGTCTTCCTGGCGTTCGGGTCGTCCCCGTGCACGGGCGCATGACAGCGCGGGCAATGCGCAGGGTGCGACTGGCTGCCGACCCGCACCATCTGGCGGCAGGCATGGCAGCTCATGACCCGGCTGCCGGGCGGCCCGTCCAGGAGGCTTGGGGGTGCCTGGCCCATCAGCCGGTGCCAGACCGCCATCGGCTCGATCTTCGCCTCCGCGGCGATCTCGAACAGGACCGTGGCGACGAAGGCATAGACCGCGATGCCGAGTTCGATATGGGCGAGGTCGATCAGCTTCACGTAGGCGACGATCATGCCCAGCAGGTAGACCTCCATCATCGCCCAGGGCTTCACGCCGCCGACCAGCCGGTAGATCCGTCCCGCCAGCGGCCAGCGGTGGCCCCGCCGCAGCGGTACGAGCACGTAGAGCAGCCCGCCGATCTTGATGGCCGGGGCCACCGTCGCCACCAGGAAGACCAGGATCCCCAACGGCGCCATGCCCGCCTGCCAGAGCGCATAAACGGCGGAAAGGAGCGTGGTGGACTGGCCGAAGCCTTCGATGCTCAGCGTCATGAAGGGCATGCTGTTGGCCACCACGAACGAGATGGCCGCCGCCAGCAGCAGGGCGATGGACGGATCTGGATCGAAGCTCAGCGTGCCGAGGTCGCCCCGGCAGCGCGTGCAGCGGAACTCGTGGCGCGAATCGCCGGTGGGGACGATGTGCAGCTTCCCGCAGTCATGGCAGGCGATCAGGGCGAAGTGCTGCCCGGGCGACAGGATGCTGGCGGTCATGCTGCATTGCTCGCAGATTCAACACGCGCCGAACAGCCCATGGTGTTCAATCCGCCGACCGATGTGGCCGCACCAGCCCCTCTTACACCGGTTACGGCTCCCAATAGGGCCTCCCGCCGAACCGGCTCACCAGGAAGTCGACGAAGCTGCGCACCTTCGGCGACAGATGGCGGTTGGCCGGGAAGACGGCGTAGATCGCGCGGTCCTGCGGCTTGTACTGGGACAGGATCTCGACGAGCCGGCCATCGCGCAGCGCTTGCCCGACGATGAAGGTGGGCAGGGCCGCGATCCCCTGCCCGTCGATCGCCGCCTGCATCAGGATCCCGCCAT
>VFQN01001478.1_pt1 | contig 39285 bp, 57 predicted proteins | sample 3512371 | NCBI WGS metagenome assembly VFQN01 (sample SAMN10412370, study PRJNA504923) | tailings metagenome | isolation source: Replicate 2 from Balatoc abandoned mine | place: Philippines: Itogon, Benguet | collected 2017-08-28
ATACCTATACCACTATCGATACACTACCGCTAGCCTTTATCAGCGTGGCAGCCCTACACGCCGGACCAGCACTCGCAGCATCGGAGCAGCAGCGACAACTCGTCCGCGGCGGTCTGGTAATGGGTTGGGCTGGGTTTATCTTTTATACGCCTCATCGACCTCGTCGATCTGCAGACTTCGTCTGTCGTCCTACTGCCTAACCCCCCTTCCTCCCCCACCCGCCTGGAATGCATGGTTGGCACACAGCTGCTCCTTTGGCCCCAGCTCTTCCCCGCCGTGAAGGCCACCCCTTGCTTGCTAACATTCTTTATAAGTTCCGACGCAGCCTCCCGCGCCCTTTGTAACTGCCCTCGTGTACCCCGCATATGCCCGCGGGGGCCCTGCATGCCTGATTCCCACGGGTACACGGGGGTGGTCGTGAGCCTCCTCAGGCCCCACCCCCGTGCGCCGTGCCTTCCCGCACACGCCAAGGGGTGCGGCACGCCGTACCTCTTTGCAGGCACAGTTGCACGCCACGTTTCCGCTTCCCGGTGGCAGCCTTACTATATTCCCTGCCTCCCGTCGGGTTTAGGTATACGTTTGTCCTAGTTCGCATGTTAGCTGCATTCGCATGCACGCCCTTACCTTCGCACTTTCCCGCCTATGGCTGACGAACGCGCGCCCATGTCCCCTGCCGTACTTGGGCCCGCTCCGTCGCTCCGGCTCTGGCTAGGTGGGTCCGTGGGTCGCATGTTGCTCTTCGGGTGGGCGTTGCGTTGGGGAAGGGGACGGGGGCTGGGAACCTAGAGCACGCACGCGCATCGGTCATAGCCCAACCTCCAGCCGGTCAGCTAAGCTCTAACGCCCAACTGAGCAGCACTAGACAACAATACATTCGCCGCGGAGAGCATACGCTGGAGTGCGGGAGCAGAGCAGGAGGCGCGCGACAACGCGGACGCCATCGCAGTGGGTCGAACTTTCAGTGCGACACGTGGAGCGTTTCAGTACTATTTTAGTAACTTCTACTTCCCCTCACCCCCTCGTGCCCCCAGGCCCGCATGACCATGGCCCGCACCATAAAGCTGTACAAGCTGCCCGACACGCCAGCCACGCCCGGCATGCGGGAAGCCACGGCGGCGGACGCGGAGCAGGTGCGTGGGCAGCCCATGAGTACCTGGGAACGACCCAATGAGCACAGCTGCCGTCCCCGTCGGAGCCTTTCCCCTTGCCACGGCAGGCTCTGGATTTGGCACTACCGGTATCAGGGAGTACGTTCAAACCGTTGAGCGACGCGAAGGCGGACGCGCAGCATCCAGCCCCCTGCAATCCCAACCCAGGGCAGAGCTGCTTCATGTCCGCCGTATCTCAAGCAGCTTAATGCTGATGTCTGCCCCTCTTGCAGATCTGCACGCTGCTCAACACCTACCTGGAGCGGTACAAGTTGACGCAGGTGTTCGAGCCGGAGGAGGTGGCGCACTGGTGGGTGGAGCGTGGGGTCGGGCCGGCGTCGCATGGTGTAGGCTGGGGTAGCCGAAGCGAGGGCTCATCCTTGGGCTTGCAGCGTGGTATGCTGTTAGGTGGTGGCACGATGTGGTAGGAAGGGTCAAAGCAAGGGCACTTGGGCAGGACCGTCGACATAGGCCTACTGTGGACTTGGCCGCACCACACCCTTACTTATCTGACAGGCCGCCCCTCTCTCCCTTACCCCTCGCACTCTCCGCCCCTCCCACACCGCCCCCACCCCTCTCACACTGGTTCCAGGTTCCAGAACATCGACAACGTGATTAACGCGTTCGTGGTGGAGACGGAGGGCAAGATCACCGACATGGTGTCCTTCTACTCGCTGCCCTCCTCCATCTTGGGCCACCCGCAGCACACGGAGCTGCGCGCCGCCTACCTGTACTACACCGTGGCAACCGTCACGCCGCTCAAGTGCGTGCGCTGTGCCGCACACAACCCATCGGCTATGAGCGGCCAGATCCCATGTTGCTCGAAGAGCATGTGGCACACCTGCTGTCCCAGACCGTAGCAAGCTTGGATGTAGGAAGACCCCCAGGCCAGGCATATCCGTCACCGTCGTTATTATGTCCACTCGGCAGGCAGGGCATATCTCTAATGTTCAGGAGGATTTATGACGCTTGGTCTACCCGCAGACCGGCCTGGTACTTGCGTCACATCTCAACCTGTAGCACCGTTGGCCCCTCCCTCTGTGCGGCGCCCGCAGGCAGCTGGTGTCCGACGCCATGGTGCAGGCCGCCAGCAGGGGGTACGACGTGTTCAACGCGCTGGACCTGCTGGAGAACGACTCCTTCCTGCGGGACCTCAAATTCGGCCAGGGCGACGGCACACTGCACTACTACCTGTACAACTGGCGCCTGGGCGGGGGGGCGGAGCTGGCGCCGGGGGACGTGGGGCTGGTGCTCATGTGAGGGGGCGGGGGAGAGTGAGGAGAGCAGGGAGCGGAGCGGAGGTTGTAGGGAGCAAGGGTCGCGGGCGTGTTGGGGCCAGGGAGCAGGGGTGTGGAGGGCAGTGCGTCGTGGATAGGCTGCGTACAAGGCCGCCAGGTGGTGGTGGTGGTGGTGGTGGTGGTGGTGGTGGTGGTGGTGGCAGTGGTGGTAGGAGATACCGGTAAACTGGTAGGCTGTGGGGCGGGCTTAAGTCGAGCGACTTGCTTGCATCCGTGGGGCATTCCCCCCCTGCTGCAACGGCTGTATCTGGCTGCATGGCTTGGCATGGCTTGTGGCGTTGGCGGGGCATGTCAACGTGCGTCCTTCGGACGACTCCGGCTGGACAACGGGTGCAGCTACGCCCGGGCAACGGCGGTGTAGTCCGCCGCCAACCAGGACGGATAAGCAGAGGTCGCTAGTGGTTCCGCTTAGGCATCACCATCATTTTCACTTGTCGCCCAGGATACGCGCCCCCAACGTGCGACCCAATAGTCGCTGTTTTACAGCTTCAAGCTCCCGTTGCTGCAGTCATGCCTCAGCAAGGTAGAGGCCCAGGGACGGCCTGAGGACGCTTAGGTGGTCTCAGCTGTGGGGGAGTGGGGCCCACCTGGACCCCACCCAGCAGCATCCACGTGACCACCAGGGGCTTCTTTTATATGTTGGAACAGTAATTACTCGACCTCGGGCATGCAGCACCATCCTAAATCTCCGAGGTGACTCCATGTACGTCGTACCGTACGTCACCTCGCATGCAAGCGTCGAGGCTGGCGGCGGAGCAGTCGGCCCGACCCGAACCCCTGCATGTACGACAGGGCTTCTCATCAAGTTTAAGCAATAAGAGCCTTCCTGCTGCCCGAGTGGGCAGGAGCACTGGGGCAGGCACGCTCCAGCGGGTGTGCTGCGTCACAGCTCACACCTAGATTGCAACAGTCAGCACCATTGGGCACCATTCCGAAGCTGCTCACACCCGTTCTTGTACACAACATACCTTGTCAATGCCCTTAGATTCGCGCATACGATAGGCCAGGACATTTGCATGCGCATTACTTGCGCGCTTCAGCCGCGGCACAACGTACAACGCAGCGCAGCCAGCACCTGCACCAACACCTGCACCACAACTGCCACGTGCCAGGCAAGTGCACATAGCCCCCGGTGGCAGGCATGCACCAAAACCGCGTTGGCATGCACTCATTTTATCGTTACCGATAGGTTGCCCTCAGTTCGTCCTTGGTTTGGTGTCCGTTGGTCGTTTTGCGCTGGCCCGTCGCTACTCTACGCCACTGTCGAAATCTACCAGCGCGGCAGCTTCAGTATTACACGCATGAGCGAGCCATAATTACTATAAAAACAACTGACTCTTCTGCCTTCCAAGTTACTGCTGTCTTTTGTTTTGCCAATTCTCTCCAACTCGAAAGGAGCGAATCCTAGGCAACGCTCATTAAATACTGCACCTCAGTGAACCCAGCGCTCTACCGTAGAGGTCCTGCAGTCTTCAATTTCGGCGCGACTTGGGCCTGGGGTGCTCTGAGGGGCACTTACCGCCGGAGCGCTGCTTCCCAGCACTCCAATCTCCAAGTCTTTTCAATAAGCAAGGAAGTATCGCGCTGGAGCTGCTTAAGTGAGTGCACTGTGTTGGACTTCAAGCGGCACCCTTGTTCATTTGGCGTCAAAGCCTGTGACCTGACGCTGGCCGGAAAGAGTGAAATCGCAGCTTTAGTAGGCACTCAGTTTGCTTAATTGAGCTCCATATCATTGACACTGCGCTGCTCCTTGTCACCGTGCAGATGGTCTCCGTTGCAGTCGCTTCGCTGGCGTCCAGCCGGAATCCATCATATACCTCACTGTGTAACCTTAGAGAGATGCACAAGGCGGCAGTTGTTCATCACTGTCAGAGCGGCCACGGCGTTGGACCCCTAGGCGGGGGCATGCGGAAAATCGCTTCTGCGCCCAACCTCGTGGCCAAAGCGGCAAGGTTTACGGCGGGCCCTTCGGCGCTACAGCAGACAAGCTATGCCACAACAGATGTGGAGCAAGCTTCCAGTCGAGTGGAGCAGCAGCAGCAGCACTCGCAGCAGCACTCGCAACACCACCTGGACAACCTGCGCCAGCGCACCACCGCCGTCGAGGCCAGCGTCGCGGAGGCCTCCACCTCAGCATCCAGGCAGCAGCAACTCCGCAACCCCGTGTTGGCCGACAACCGCTTCGCGACCCTCTCGCGTGTGCTGCTGGTGGGCCAGCCCGGCACCATGTTCAGGAACCTCGCCAACCGCAAGTGGCCCTCCGCCATCGGCCCCATCTCGCTGCTGGTGTTCCTGTTTGGCACCGTCCTGGCGCTCTTTGCCGCCGTGCGCGGCGCGCTGGTGCGCAAGGTGAAGTCCTGCAAGTGCTGCAAGGGCTTCGGCGTCGTGCGCTGCCGCCTGTGTGACGGCCGCGGCACCGTGGACTGGAGCGCCAAGTTTTCGTACTCGGAGTCCTGCCCGCTGTGCGCCGCTAAGCGCTTCGTGGTGTGCCCAGACTGCGGCGGCCACTACCACCGTCGCCTGTTCAACCACGCGCGCGGCTCCAAGGGCCTAGACGCCTACTTTCCCGGCAGCGGGGCTGCCGCGAGCACGCCAGCCGGCGGAGCTGCCACCGCCGCCGTTGCCGGCGCCGGTGCCATGTCGCAGCGCACAACAGCCCTGGATTAATGCTTTTGCAGTATCAGCAGCGGGGTGCGGGTTGCCTTGGGGGATGTGCCGTGGGTGAGGGCCGCGTGACCAGGGCTGGGTTCAGCAGCCGGAAGGCTTGAGGTGTTGCGGGCAGGGAGGGCCTGGAAGAATGCAGTGGGGGTGGTGCCTGATTGGCGCAAGGGATAGCTTGTTTGTGGAAGAAGGTGTGGGTAAGCGCACTGGAGGTTGCACAGGTGCAGTCTTGTGGATTTTTGTGCATGGTTGTGTGCGCGTTGGCCGCCCTTCGCTGGTGTGGCTGCCGAGTGTGCAAGGCTGTTCCCTGCTTAATGCATTGCAAGTTCTGTTGAGACCTGGTGCCATCTATCTATTATGCGGTGTATCGGCCGAGGTCCGAGCTGGTTGCATGGAGAGATTTTGCAAGCGTCTGCACATCGTTCCATTATGGCCAGGCGGCAGGATGCGTTGGAGACGTACGGTGCGCTTGGTTTATTCAAGGAGTTGAGCGCGGATGCTTCATTTACACACTGGCACACCGAGAGCTCCATCATCGTAGTTGACAACGAGCAGAACAGGAGTTTGCCTGGTTTGGTCGGGTGCAGCGCCACCGATTGGCATCACCAAACTTTCTTGTGGAAGGCAGCACCCATCATGGCGGCTGGCCGGATGTTCACGTCTTCGTGGGACAATTTTTGTTGGGCACTTCCAAATAGACATTACTACGTTTCATGTTCTACACGGCAGCGTCTGAACTGGCTTGCCAGTCGCCACGCTGTACCTAGGCATCCTCCCGCAGGCCCGCGAGCAGAGTGACGTCGTCGGGCCGGGCCGCGCCGCCTCCGCTGACCTGCGAGCAGGAACATTGGGTTGCATCATGTTGAGAGGAATTTTCCAACGGGCGCATGTAAACTGCCATGGAGCAAGCCACGTTCCTTCAAGCCCCCACAGCAGCCACATAACTACGCCACACACCTGTCACAGCCTGGTGTGCAGAAGCAGGGCAGGGTCGGAGTGACGCGGTTGCGGAGAGAGCCTAATGGCCTAATCAGGATTCGCAGCAGGGACGGACACTGTTGCTGGCGCTTCATGTGCACGCCTGCAAAGCGATTGCCAGTGTGACCAGTGTACATACCGGGCTTCCCAGGCGCCAAGCCTCACCTCGAGCGTGCGCCCCTTGGCCGGAGGGCTCCCCGCCACAGCGCTCACCAGCGCCGCCAGCGCCTCCACGCCCACCTTGGCCCCCTGCCCCGCGCCCTGCGTCACCTTCACGCCGCCCGCCGCCCCGCGCCCCTCCTCCAGCCCAAACACCTGCACGTGGCACAAGTACACGGCAAGACTAGATGGGGGATGGGTGCTGCGCTACAGTCGGACAACAAACCTAGACCGGTTGGCCAGTGCCTGGACCGGACCACGTGCGCACCGCGCTATTTGCATGCCATAGTCATGACAGGCGAACATCAGAGCGTCGTCAAGCTATTTGCACCATCATGGCACTGCCTAAGGCAATGGCTGGCACATGGGGGATTCACAGCATCCCGCAGCAACAGCTGCTTACAATGCCCAGCATGCGCGGGGCACGCACCCAGTGGGGCCATAACGCCTCGGCTGCCCACCCTGCCCCTCTGCAGGGCCTTGCCCATCGTGGCACCCCTTCCCTGCTCAGCGCCCCGCCCGCTCCTATCCATACGGTCGTTCGCGTACTTGGGGCGCATAGTGCACCAATATGCGGCGGGCCCCACACCCTCTCGCCCGTTGCCCCCGCACGGCAGCAGTCCTCCGCACTGGTCCCAGCCCATGCTTACCCGCACTACGGTGTACGGCACGCCCGCCGCCCGCACCGCGGCCTCCCTGGCACCGCCTTGGTCCGCCAGCGCCTGCAGCTCGCGGCCCGCGCCGCCGCCCAGCAGCCCGCCCAGCAGCCCGCCGCCGCCAGCGCCCCCTGCAGGCAGCATAGTCACCAGTTGTGATCAGCAATCTGCGCAGCCACTGTAACGTGACAACAAACCAGTAGACTTTTCGTCAGGTGGGTTTTCGTGTCGGCCATCTGGGTGCAGGTGCATGGACGTCACTGCCTGTCTGTCACCAGGACATCCAAGTGCTGCCACAGCCGGCTGGTGCAGCTGCCCGGGCAACCATCGCGCCCTTCCTTGACACATGCCGTACCTGAGGGATATAACCGCGCACATAACTAATTAATGGCAAAAACCACGCAACTCGTCGCACCCACGGCGTTCTGCACGGAGTTGTTGGGTGTGTGTCCAGCGGCGGTGACGGGGATGCGGGTGCCGGAACGGTCCCATGCGGGGCCAAACCCGTGGCCTTGTTTCCAGGCTAATGTGGCCACCAACTGGGTATGGTACGGCAGTTGGGCACGTCGGTACACGAACGGGTACCAGCAATACCAGTATGAAAGTGGAGGGTATACGGAAACGGTACGGCATGGCTCAGTGCTGGTGCCGGTGGTTACCGGCGCCAGTACTGTAGATGCACACCGTGCCAGAACAGTTTCACGACCATGTCTCCACAAGACGCACACCGTTACCCCGTGCCGTTACCCGGTGCAGCTCCAAGTGGCTGTGCTGACTGTATGACAGTGCAGTTTCGCCCATGCGCGGAGTTGTCAGGGTTGCTGTTTCGGGGTGCGCGGTGCATAAATAATTGTTTTCACGGGGAATACGCGGCGATAGGATCAAGGTACGGTGATACGCCGTGTCCCTTTGCACAACCGCATCTTCCACTCCAACTGACGACGTTACGCCTCACACTGCTCCTCGCCCAGACCTACGCATGCACATCCACGGCTTCTGCTTCAACTTTACCCCCAAAAATAAACCCTCCCTAACTGCTCATACTCGGCCCTTGCACAACCCAGCCCCCCCCCGCCCACCTGCCGCCGTGACCAGCACCACGTGCTGCACCCGCGCCTGCCGCGCCGCCTCCAGCAGCCCCCTGCCACCCGCCCCCAGCACCACCAGACAGCGCACGCCGCGCAGCGCCCGCGCCGCCGCCGTGCCCTCCGGCAGCGGCGTGACGTAGGGGCCGTAGGCGGTGGTGGCGGCGGACACGTTCTTCACCAGCAGCCGCAGCTGCTGCCTGGGAGGGTGGCGCGGGATGGGGAAGGAGCGGAAGGAGTGAGTGGAGCGGGGGCGGAGGGTCAGCGAAGGTGGGACAGGGTGAACAGCTGGGGTGGTAGGTGGGCGGTAAAACACAACCCTTGCAGGAAGCACCAATTTGGGCGGGAGCACTTGTACAGACATGCTGGACAAACAACTGTGAACTGTGCTGTGGGAAGGACCGGCTCAAGGGTGCACTCGTGCAGTTGTGGGCTATCAGTGTGGCGGATGCCGGCTGGAGCGCCTCGGAACATGCCCACGTGTAGCCTGCCGTAGTGTACCGGCATATGGTTTGTACGTAGTCTGGTCCTTCATGGCGGCATACTGGGTGTCTGCTCGGGATGCGTTGCCAGGGACAACACTCATAGGAATGCCGATTGCTGTAGCAGGTAAGCCTCCCGTGCGGCACGCCGACACCACGCCACCATTTGCGGGCACCACATACCGTACGCCTACTAATAAATAATTCCCGCAGCAGCATCCCCATCCGGCGCTCTCCCTCACTCCCCGCACCTGGCGAGGATGAGCTGCAGCACCACCTGCTCCCCAACCTGGCTCTCCGCGTCCGTCACAAGCACGACCTCTGCCGGACCAGCGTCCTCGGGCTCCTAGAGCCACACGGCGTGGCCCCGAGCACAGAAAGCCACAACGCGTGGAAGAAGTTCAGGAGCTGTCAGAGGTAGAAGACGTTAACGCAGACTGCCCTAAGCATTCTTGTTTGTGCTTGTTGCCCTGACGGTGCTCTCTTACTGCGCACCTCAGGTTCCCGGTCCTCGCCCCCGTCAAGGGGCATTCTTTCCCCAGCGCCATACCATTTGCGCATTTTTGGCCCAGCTGCACAATGTTTGTGATCGGTGGTGTAATCGCGTCAGCCAAGCAGACTTTGCTGAGTGCTTAGGCCGAAGTTAACGCCATCAAACTTGCACTCAGCACCTGTTACAAAATCCAGCAGCTCATCTCCAATCTTGTTACGAGCTAGCGTTGTTATCCTCTTGGGGGTGAGGTGTACCGGTCTATGGCTTGTCACAAGGCACCGGCGCAACGAGCTGGACGCTACCTGCCCAGAAAGGTGTCTTGGGCGTGAAAGGCAAGAGCACTGCATCCTTACAATTTTTCAAATGTGAATGACTCCTTCATCCCATTCATGGTGTTGAAGGGACGCAACAGCAAAGAGCAGCTGTCGTGCCCTAACGCCCAACCGCCATTGGAAAGGGAGGCCATGCGGAGCCCAGCCTCGTTCCCGCCTCTGATGCGCGCACCACCAGCCAGGCGCGCGGCTCCGGCGGCCAAGCCCCCGGCGGCCAAGCGAGAGCCAGTTACGTCCTGCCCCTGCCCCCCGTGCGTCCGCCAGCTTGGGCGCCTCCTCGGCCACCTGCATGCGGCAGTGTGGTGGAGGGTAGGGTTGGGCGCAAGTCAGCGGTGTGCAACCGCTCACGCAGACCGTAACAGGCTTGGGCGCTACCCTGACTTGCGTGACCACCGTCTAACGCTGACCCAGCAGGCCATGATTAGGCTAGCACATCTGCTTGTGGCAGACATGTTGCGCCTGTCGCGCTGGAGCTTAGGTGCAGGTCTTTCCAGCACGCGTGCCCAAAGCACCAGCACGAGGGTGCTATCAGAGTCTCTTAGCAAGAATAACAGCCTGTGATACCGCCTCCTCAGATCACCTAGACAAAGAGTGCTGCAGCTCACCTCTCCCGCCGTCCCGGCCGCCCCGGCCGCCCGCGAACTCCCCGCGCCCGCCCGCGCCAAAGCCGCCCCGGCCCCGGCCGCGGCCGCCAATCGCCGGCCGCTTGTCTGTGGCACAGCGAGCCGAGTAGGGGATAAGGCCAGCAGCAGTAGGGGCAGGCAAGGCGCCTGGTGGTGGCGCAGAAGTCGCTCAATGCGCTCAAATTCCTAGTACGGTAATTTGAGGGGCTACACTTTGCGTATGCCCTAGCAACAAGTCCTCAGTCGCCAACGTCCGCCCAGGAGAGGAGCGGAGGCCTTGTGGGGCCTATGTGTGCCCCCTGCCAGCAGGCGTGCTGCCCTTTCCAACCCACCGTCTCTCCTCAGATTTTCCTCCTGCACCTTGTCGACCACCTGCGTACAGGGAACATGGCCTATATTCAGAGACTTGCCTGCCAGTCAGCTAGTGGCAGTAGTGGGCACGCAAAGCGGAGTTGCGGGCTTGGGTGCCAGCAGCCCTGACAGATAGGCGACAGGCGGCTGGGGACTGGTGACGAGGGCCCGCTTCCCCTTGCGCATAACACGCAACTCGTCGCACCAAGGGGCCAGGGCATGCCAGTACTTCAGTATGAACGCCTGCATACATGTTTGGGGTCCACGCATGCTAGCACGCATGTGTGCTGTGGGCTAACACGACCCTACTGCTCACCTCCTCCGGCACGCTTATGTATTTGATGGTGTTCCCCCGAACGTAAGCCTCCGTCATTTTAAAGAAACGCTGTCCATCCTGTATCGACCATGGAAGCATAACAGCGAATTGAAGGGCTAAGGGCAGGTTCATACCCGTGGTAACGTTGAAACCCAGCTCATGCACAAGGGGCCCTTCCAGGGCAACCCGCCCCTGAGCAGCTGCTGCCCCACCAGGCCACCCACCCACGAACAGGAGTCAAACTGTATGCGCACCTTAGATGTGCAGATGACCTCCGAAAGATGCAGGTTCATCCATGTGTCACACTGTTGCAGGTACCCGTTGTAAGTCTCCCCGTTCTTCAGCTCGACCAGCTGCGTATCCGGCGGCCCTTCAGGTTAAGACAGTTCACGACTTTGGACAGTGATACAAGCGTTGGCGACCCTCCACAGCTCACCACTGCGTGACGCTGTGCTGTTTTAAGTAGTGACAGCGGAAGCATGATCTAGGCGCCCCCAAGTTGGTTAATGCCTTAACCTAACGGACAAGTAACTTAATGTCACAGTGTAAAGGGGAGCAGGGAACTTTAAGAGTCTGGGGAGGTGCAGATTGCGAAGGAACAGCAGGCGAGGCGATGGGTAACAGAGAGACAAGCGAAATATGCTAAAAGTATAGTAAATTGAGTATGCTAGTGAAAGCTAGGGGTGGAAGAGCCTTAGGAGCCGTACGGCAACTTTGCATGCTCCTGCTCCTGCTCCATGCCACTGCTCCACTGCTCCACTGCTGCACCACTCACTCATACCTGGACAGGCTAAACGGGTAATGCACCACACTTCCGCCTTGCAACCTACGCGTCTCCTTCTGCTTCTCCCTTGGGAACCCGTGCACTTGTTAGCTCTGCTGAACTTCATATGGACCACCAGCAAAGCCTGCGAAGCTGTGCGCGTGCTGACAAACACAACATACGCTCAAAACATGGGTGCGGGTACTAACTGTTTGGGTGGCACGATGGCAGCATAGGCTGGGAGCAGCGCTTTTCCGCCACATGCAGCTGCTGCGGCCACCCGATGGCCGGATGCAAGATGCAATTGCCAGTGCACAGGACCCTGCGCCCATAGACGACTCTCCGGGGCTGTTATCCCACCCTGTGACCCTTTCCTTCCGCGACCCAGGTAAACGGGAAAGCACTATGCACAACTGGCGCTCCATGTCTTGAAAATATAACTGCCATGTCAAGCGTCTCGCCTGCAAAGAGCGACCAGCCCAGTCCATACACGGTATCCACTCGCATACGACGAGCCATCGCCGACGGCCGCCTCTTGTCCACAACTTACGTCTTGGCGCCATACTTACAGCAACTGGCGCTTCCCTGAAACCCCAGGCGCGGAGGGCGAATACTTGGCTGAGGTTGCAAGGAGTCGCTGGCCGGTTCTTCTCTTCATATTTTGCTTCGATGTGGCGTGTTACCTATTCCGCATTGCAGCGAAATGCGTACAGCTAGTTCTCGAGGAAGGTAAGCGCCCTGGTGGTGGTCGACGACGCGTAGTAGGGCGGCCGTTGAGCCTGTGTCAGCCTCACCCTAGCACGCTGCCCACGAGACCCTGCCCCTCGCAGCTCCTTGCAAGTCAATGCCTTGCTTACAAGCCATGTCAGCCCGCATTGCCATTCCACTCCTAAAATGCAGAGGCAAGCGCCTTTCACTCCTGCTGCTGCTGTCCCAAGTGGCGCAGAGCATGCCGGCCTCTACCCTCCCACCCCGTCCCCACCTGCTGCTCCGCCGCTGTCTCATGTGCGCATGGCTACCTCGCCCTGCCCCTCCGCCCCACAGAGCCCGGCGGCGGGCTGCTGCGTCGCGGCTGCGACCTGGCCCGCGAGTTCGCCCCGCAGCTGGCCAACATGGCGGTGCTGTACCTGTTCCTGGGGCTGCTCAACAGGCGCAGCAGGAGGCTGGGGGACAAGGCGGCGCGACAGGTGGGGCGCCAGCGAGGCAGCAGCACGAGGCCTTGCAACGTGCATGCCCGCTTCTGTGATGCACACAAGTACCGGCAGACGCAGCCATGGCCACGATACAGCCGTACAGCTAAGCACGCGTGGGCGACAACACGCCTGTGGGAAGCCAGCCGTGCGTGCTGTCTTGCCATGGACGTCCTCTCGTTGGCCGACCTCTGACCGCTTACCACACCTCCACGTGCGGGAGGCTGGTAGCGCTGCAGACCGACGCGCCCCCGTGCCGACCGCCCCTGTTGCCCCTCTGCCCCTCAGGAGGAGTGGCTGCTGTCCGTGTGCATGGCGTTCGCCATCTGTAACCTGCTGGCGGCGCTGTCCCCCGACAACGCCTCGGACTACGTGTACGTGGCGTTCTTCCTCATAGCCACCTCCAGCTTCCTCAAGATCCGGTGGTGGGTGGGCATGTACGTGCTAGCGGTGCCCTCGGCGCTCATGCAGTACCAGTACCTGTCCATGGTGGGCGGACTGGCCAGGAGCGGAGGCGGCGGCGGGGCCGGCGGCATGGCGGCGGCAACGGCTGCTGGGCTGCCCCTGGCGGACAACCCGGCAGCGGCAAGCGAGGCGGGTGCGGCGGCGGCGGCGGCGTGTGCCGCTGCAGCAGGGCGCGAGCTGGTTGGCCCTGGCGGTATGGTGGGCGTGGGGCTGCCCAAGGACGCGGCGGTGCACGTGGCGGTGGCGTGGGCGGTGGGCGGCCTGATGGCCTACCTGGCGGAGTGGTACCGGCGGCAGATGTTTGCGCACGCCAAGCGCGCGGCGCTGGCGCACAGCAGCGAGCTGATGGAGGCGCAGGCGCGCATCGCGGCGCAGCGGGCGCTGGCGGCGGCGCAGGCGCAGGCGGCGCAGCGCGCGCTGAGCGTTGCGCGCGAGAAGGCGGCCAACGAGGCCAAGTCCGAGTTCATGAGCCTGATGTGCCACGAGGTGCGCACGCCGCTCAACGGCTGCCTGGCGTCCGCGGAGATGCTGCTGGAGACGCCGCTGCAGGTGGGCTGCGAGTGGGGGAGGGGTGGGCGGTGGACGGCGGGGCAGGAAGGTGGGGCAACGGGCCAATACAGGTGCAGAAGTGCAGCCGCTGACCAAGAACCAGCTGTACGGCGCGCAATGGACCATTGGCGTCGTTCACGGCGGTGATTGCCAACGGTGCCCGACCAAGGTGCAGCGTTACGTCGGCCGCTTTGCAGCAATATGAAACTGCCTTTTAGCGGTGCTTATGCTGTGCGTCATCGGTATCGGCGCTTGGGGCGTGCATCACACGTTCATACCCCATGTTGACGGGCAGCAGGCGGAGCGGGTATCGTTAGAACCATCAAGCCTGCGTAACATGTGGCCTCCTACATGCATCCTGCATCAGATGCACGCGCTTCCAGAGGTTGCCACCCTCCGACGTTCCGCACACCTCGTACGCCCCCAGGCCGAGCAGCGCGAGCTGGCCGCCACCATCCGCGTGTCCGGCTCCATCCTGCTGTCCACCGTGTCCAACTTCCTGGACTTCTTCAAGCTGGAGGCGGGCAAGAGCCTGGACATCGTGCGCACGCTGACGGACCTGCGGCAGCTGGTGGCGGACGTGCACTGCATCATCGAGGCCATGATCGGGAGGCAGGGGGAGGTGGCGCTCAAGGAGCCCAGCATGGCGGTGAGGGGGCCGGGCGGGGACCAGCTCGGAATAATGTTGTCCGTCGGCACGGGCCACCACCGGGAGCAGTGCACGGTGCTGCATGGTGCAGAGGCGATGCTTGCCTGGGCGTAGGCAACGGAACTAGCGCGCTCAAGCCCGCGCAGCGCCTTGCTGCTTGCGAGCGATTCGCCACCGGTCCAGCGGGCTTCCGCTCCTGTCCTCGTTGACACACAATCTCCGTGCGCCGCCCCGTGGCCTGCCCCCAGGGCGTGCCCACCCACATGGTGTGCGACGCCGACCGCGTGCGCGGCATCCTGCTCAACCTGTACACCAACGCCGCCAAGTTCACCAAGCAAGGCCACATACAGCTGCGCGTGCGGGAGGTACCGGCCGCCTACGCGCCGGAGCCCAGCCCGGGCTACTCGGCCATTGTGGTGGCGCCGGGGCCGGGGCAGGGACAGGGGCAGCCGGCGACGGCACAGCAGCAGCAGCACGTGTCGGCAGGTGGGTGGGCGAGAGAACGGCCGCTGGATCAGGCACGTGTGTGCGGATCTTTGAGCTGTGTATGCTAGCTACAAGGTTCCGTGCTTTCATGTTGGTGGTACGTGTCGTAATCTCATGCCATGCCGCACATTACTGCCGCAGTGCTTGGCGCGGCACATGCTTGCGTGTGACCCCCTATCGCGCTGTGACCGTCCCTGCCTGTGCGGGTCTTGGCTGCAGGCCGTGCGGCAACTGGGGACGGTGCCACGTCCTCGTTGCTGTCGGACGGCAGCACAGGGGCGGAGGCAGGCGGTGCAACGGCCTGGTGGGCCGCTCAAGGAGGGCAGCAGCAGGAGCAGCAGCCTTGCTGGCCGGGGCTTGCCCCGCCCGGGTCAGGGTCAGGGTCAGGGTGTGGGTCAGGGTCAGGGTGTGCCACGCCGACAGCCAACGGCACAGCACTCACTGACCACCTGGCCGCAGCCGGCAGCAGCGGGGGCGGGGGCGGGGGGCAGGCGGCCGCCCCGTGGGAGGTCGCCAACGGCATAGCATCCGCGCCCTGCAGCGACAACGCCAAGCCCCTGTGTATTACCGACCCGCTCTACAACCACAGCTCTCTTTCCACCGCCAACGGGCAAGTGCTGGAGGCATCCTGCATGCCACCGGAGTCCCCCCGCATTTCGGGGCTCGCCGCTTGCGACTCAGCCTCTCGGTGTCCCAACCCATGGCCTGCTGGGGCCCCATGCGCCGGGGGTGTCCCTGTGCCCGCGCTCACCTGCGACCTGCCAGGCGGCCGGGGGCCGCAGTCCCCGTCTCCATCCTCATTTGATAGCCCACGCTCTCGGGACCTCGGGGCGCGGGAGGATGCGGCGCGCGGCAGGCAGGGCGCACCGGGCGCAGGGGGGTCTGGCGGGGGCGAGGCGCAGGCGGGGGCGGCCGGGACCAGCGGCGGTCAGGGTGCTGGCGGCAAGCTGGCGGACCGGTGGCTGCTGTTCGAGGTGGCGGACACAGGTGCGTGGTGCGGTCAACTTGCAGGCTGCGTGGATTGCCGCGCTGGGAAATAGGCAAGGTTTGGTTTGGTCACTACCGGGAGAGTTGCCATGCGCCGTGACCAAACCGTTCGGGCAGCTATTATTCTTAGGCCGCATGCTCGGCAGGGGACTTCTCCCGCACATGGGGGCGGCGGCCGGCGCCTCGTGCCGCCGCCCCGTCCCTTGGCTCACATCATCCCGCTGGTGGACTCAGAGGACACGCTGCCTGCTGCCCCTCCTCCCCCGGCCCGCAGGCGTGGGCATCACGCCCGACGGCCTCAAGACGTTGTTCCGGCAGTACGTGCAGGGCACGGACGACGAGATGCGCAAGCCGCGCAGCAAGGGCGGCACCGGCCTGGGCCTGTCCATCTGCTCCAAGCAGGTGGGCGTGCTGGGCGGCCGCATCGGCGCCTACTCGTGCCCCGGCCGCGGCTCCGTGTTCTGGTTCACCGTCCCGCTCATCACGGCGGAGGACGCGGGGCAGGGGCAGGGGCAGGGGCAGGCGGAGGCGGAGGCGGCGGGCCAGCAGGCGGCGGGCCAGGGCCAGTGCCGGGGCGGCGGGCATCTAGCCGCAGCCTCGTCTCCCGCCTTGGTGGACCATGGGAGCGGGCACACGAGCAGCTCGTTCGGGTTAGCGCACGCCAACGGCCCCAGCTCAGGCTCCGACCTTGCGGAGCCGACACTAGCAGTCGGAGGAGGAGGGTTAGGGCCAGGGGGTTGCCTCGGGGAGATGGATGCGCCTGGGGCGGAAGCGCCGTTTGGGTTTGCGAACGCGCTGCCGCAGGCGGGGTGGCATCCACAGGGCGGCCCGGGGTTGGCATCGCTGCTGGCGGGCACGCGAGCCAGCGGCGCCGACAACCCTGACGCGGCGGCGGCGCAAGGCCGCGGCCTCCCTGTCCTGCGCCCCTGCCCGGACCCGTTGGCGGGTGGCCCTGCCCCCCAGCAGTCGACCCACAGCCCCTTCATGGCACCCAGCGCCGGCCAGAGCAGCGCCGACCCGCATGCAATGGCCGCGGCCGCGGCACGAGCTCTGCGCTCGCCGCCGGAGCAGCCTGTGCCAGGGCTAGCGGATGGGATGCCGCGAGGGCCGGGTCCTGACTCCGCGTCGCGGTACGCCAGCCCGCGCACCGGGACCAGCCCCGGCAGTGTGACGCCGGTGGTCGGGGGCGGCCTGAGCGGCGACGGCAGCAAGGCGGGGCATGGCTTGGTGCCGCTTGTGGGCGAGTTGGGGCCCCTGGAGGCTGCGGTGGTGGGCCCGGCCTGCGTGCCCGGGGCACTACAGCGGCCGGGGCAGCTGGGCGCGGGGCTGTGCGCCGCGTCACGCGTCGTCGCGTCCTCCACCGCCTCCGTGTCCGTGTCCGGGTGGCACAGCACGGCGTCGTCCTGCCTCACGAACAGCAGCACGCAGGGCGGCGGGGCGGCAGGCAGCAGCTCCCGAGGGGGGGCTCTGCAGGGCTCTTCGTTGGCGGCGGGGACAGGGTCCGGCCCAAGCCCTGGGTATGCTGCCGGCGTGCTGCTGCAGCAGTGGGAGCAGCTGCGGCCGGGCGAGGGCGTGTCCGGGTGGCTGTCACCCCTGGAGTCATCGGCACTGCTGGCAGCGGTCGGCATGGGCGGCCCCAGCACGGGCGCCGACCAGCCGCCGGGCGGCGCGCTGGCGACCATGGCAGACGACTGGGCAGCGGGGCCGGTGGCGGGCCGCCAGGCGAGCTGCTTCAACGCCGGGGACCGCAGTGCGCCGCCGGTGCTCAACCGCGGCCGCATCACGAGCATGGCCGTGGGCGGCAGCGTTGTGGGCGGACGGGGGGGTGCAGGCATGGCGCCGCTGAATGCCACCGGGTCGCACCAGCAGCACCACCACCTGCGCGTGTCGTGTGGCAGCGCCGTCAGCGGCGACGCCACCGTCTGCCCCGCGCCCTCGCCCGTGTCCTCCGTTTCCGGCGGCACGCTGTCCGGCTCGGTGGGGAACGCCCACCTGGGGCCCGGCTTCATGCACCTCGTGGGGCACGGCGCGGCCGCGGCGGGCAGCACGGGCGGCAGCGTGGGCGCGCGGCCGCTGCAGGGCAGCAGCCGCGACCTGCGCTCCTCTGCGCTGGCTGGGCGGCGCGTGCTGCTGGTGGAGGACAACTTGATCAACCAGACGGTGGCGCGCAAGATGCTGCACAGCCTGGGGCTGCAGTGCGAGGTGGCCAGCAACGGCCTGGAGGCGGTGCAGGCGGTGGAGCGGGCCATGGAGGCGGCGGCCGCGACCGGGGGTGCGGCGGCCACCGCCGCCGCCGCCGCCATTGCTGAACCACCGTCCGCTGGCACGGATGCTGGGCCACCTGCAGCCTGCGAAAGCGCATGCGCTGGTGGTGGTGCGGCCGAGGCACCGTCCGCCGCTGCAGCTGTGGCTGGCGGCGGCAGCTCCAGTGCTGGGCCAGCAGCAGCGCCTGCCGCCTGCCGTCCGCTGCTCCTGGCGTTCGACGCGGTGCTGATGGACATGATGATGCCGGTCATGGGCGGAGTGGACGCCACCCGCGCCATCCGGCGGCTGGGCTGCCGCGTGCCCATCCTGGCCATGACCGCCAACGCATCGGACCGCGACCGGGACGAGTGCCGCGCCGCGGGCATGGACGGCTTCCTGTCCAAGCCGGTGCTCAAGGACAGGCTAGCGGAGTCGCTGCTCAAGGTGCTGGAGGGCTCGGGCTGGGGGGCTTAGCCGCGGGGAGGGTACGCGTACGATGGCAACGCTGCACGGGGGAAAGGGGAGAGAGGCATGAGTGGAGGGTGAGAGGGGAAGCGGGGCGTGAGAGAGGTAGCTGAGCGTAAGATATAGGGGACGGAGTGCAAGAATGAGAGTTGCTCATGAGGCGTTGGTCACGTTGCGCTTGTGGTCAGAGGGGCCATTTTGGGTGGACATGCCACGCTGGTGGTGAGGGTGAAGGCTGAGAGTACTGGATGCCCTTGGGGCAGGTAAGGGACTGCGTGGACGTGTTGAGGCGGCCCTCGCTCACACGCAGGCAGGGTTTGCGGCCAGGTCGCGCTGCTTTGCGGTGTTGCACCATAAGGAAGTGCGCCACAGTTCACGATGTCCCCAGGCTTGCTGGTTGGCAAAGCAGCATGCTCCCGCCCCAACAATTTTGGTGGTAGTGGCTTAGCTGATGGCTCGGAGTCGTTCCCAATAATATGCTCCCTGCGCCTGTGGAGCAGGCAATCAGGAGTGTGCGTTGCGGCCCAGGACATGGTGTGCACGGGGAGCAGGTGGCAGGCCCTAACCAGGGGTCCTAGTGGGGCATGGAATAGGTTGCGTGCCTCCCAAGAGAGGCGTTCACATTACAGAGCTATGCCATGAGGTGCTGGCAGTGGTGCACAATGCGGAAGGTCAACACTCGGATGTTGCAGGTGGGCGGCAGGCGTCCTCCAATGGACACAAGGATGGCATGGTGGACTGCTGAATAAATGGCTTGGCGGTCTCTCGCAGGCTTGCGCGGGAAACAGTGCGCCGTCTCGCGGGGGTAGTGGCTACGGTATGAGCGGCCTTCCCGCGCAATGCGTTGTGGACGTACTTGGTGCAATTCTGCACCATGACCTCGGTATGAGTATAACGGCAGTGCTGGATGCACATCGTCCGGTGCCGTACGCTTAAGTGATTGAACATGATAAGCAAGGACCCCACAGGACTGGCCAGGTGGCCAGCCAACTTGGCGCCGAAGCTCTTCGGTGCCCGTGTGCTCCCACGCACCTGTGCGACATCTCTAACAAAAGGACAGCGTCGGCGTTGCGGCAACCAGCCGAGGTCACGGGTGCTGCAAAGTGCAGGGGCTCGGCTGCACCGTCGCCCTGGTGGGCGCCCTGAGCAGCCGCTCAGCTTGGGGTAGCTTGGGGCCTGCTCTTCAGTTTGGCAACATACGGTATGGCAAGGCAGCATGCCCCAACAGCAATGCGCAGACGCCACGTTACCATGTGTTACAGCAGAGTGTGTCGGATGATCACTTGATCAGGCACACCTGCCTGACGTGGAGGGGTGGCCGCTAGCAGGTGTGCTATGGGCAGGGGAGCCCCTGGTCTCTCCTGGTCTGGGCGAGTAGGGAAGCCGCCTGCGTGCCCGTGGCCCTTACCTGTTACAGCGCTTCTCTTTCCCGTGCGTGGGCCCGCTTTTGTTTGCTAAATTGCTGCTTTGACCCTTCTCTGGCACCATCCTGCGGGCCGAGTTGGTTGCAGAGCGGGAGGGTGCCGTACCGCGGAGGTGAACGAATGCCATTGAACCAATAGAAGTCATAAGTGACTCCTAATACTCATCCTTGTGACATTCTGATGGCGCAGTTGTGAACCGGAAGCGGTTCTTGGAACGAGTTTTGCAGCTGTTCTTACTGTTAACTGAGCTTCCCACAGTCTGTTACTTGCGGCGCGCATGAAGTCCTTTGAGCGGATCGCTGCTAAATTTCAATCAAGTTTTTCCGATGATGCTCCACGTCCTGCCGCGGAGGCAGAGGATGCGAAGCCGCTGACTGAGGTGCAACGCATCCTCAAAGCATGGGAGGAAAAAAACTATTTCAGGTGACAATAAAACATCTTTAAGCTTACGGCTTGCATTGCCGTATCGCCTCTGTTGCTCTTGCGCCCTCCCTCTTGTGCCATGGGGCACCCAACTATACGCCATTGCCTCCATGCCAGTGCTGCAACTTGGAGGGCAAGAAGCCATAAAACACCTCTCCCACGTGTCCACTTGCGGCCATATAGAGGATCTGCTGCCAAACACCTGGCGTCGTGTATACTGTCGAGTGCACTCGGTTCATGCACGTACGGTACCTGCGAGAGTCCAGCTGATGTACAGCAGCCTGCAGAACCCACTGGCGCTTTGCCTGTGGACGGTCCGTCCGTCCCCACTACCCTCATACCGTATTACCCACTACCCACATATCTTACGTCCCCCAACGCCTCTCGCCCTGGGCATTCCTCCCGCTCGCCCTCCCCCGCCCACCCCCACCCTCTCCTCCCCCCCTGACCCTCCCCTCCCAGCCTCATGGGCCTGCCGGAGCCCGAGGCCGACGAGCTGGGCCGCCCCGTCTGGTGTGGCGGCGCCGCCGACGTGTCCCGCGCCTACCGCCGCCTGTCCGTGGCGGTGCACCCCGACAAGCACCCGGGGGACGGGGACGCGCGGGCGGCCTTCGAGGCGCTCAACGCCGCGCACCGGCTGCTCAAAGACCCCACCAGCAGGGTGCGGCGGGGCGGGGCCGGGGGCGGCGGGTGCCTGGGCGTGGGGAGCAGGAGCACTGGGTTCGCAGGATCCCGCCAGCCGCGCGGGGTGCGGCGAGTGGGGCATGAACAGGGAGCAGGGTGCAGCAGGGGTGGTGGGTGTACTGAGCAGACAGTAGGGACAGGGTCTTGGTGCTCAGTGAGCACATGGACGCCAAGTGCCTTGCGGTGCACGGCGGGGTTTCTTGGCTTCAGCAGGGTAGCGCGCTGGTTAGGGCGGCATGTGGCCCCCTGGCTGCGTCAACCCACGCACACCCTGACACCAGCTACCCAACGCTATGGGATGTCCTCAACACAGCCTCCACCCCACTCCCCCGCACCCCACCGGCCAGGACGACGTGCTGCGCTCCGTGGCTGACGTGCTGCGGCGGCGGCGCGAGGCGCAGGAGGCGGCGGCCGACCTGGGCACACGCGTGGCGCTCAACGCGGCCAAGAACGAGCGGGCGCGGGAGCTGAGGAAGGCGGAGGTAAGGGGCGGGGGGCTAACTGTTGATGATTATTCGCTCCTTTGTAGGGTGTGGTATTCGAGGCTTAACAAGTGCCAGATCACATGCCGGCAGTTCAGCCCAGACCTCCTTTGGGGCGATTGCGCTGCCGCACTGTACGACAGTAGCGCTTGGCTGTAGCATCCGCATCTACTGCCCCCCTGTTGTTCCTCTAGCATTACAATGCACGTGGATGTGCGTGCACTGCAGGGCCAGGGCCTGCAGGCGCACATCCTGGAGCAGATGCGGCGCAAGCAGCAGGAGGCGGCGCGGCGGGCGCAGGCGGCGGCGCGGGGGCAGCGGAGGGGGGCCGACGACGAGCCAGACAGCGAGGAGGAGGGAGGAGGGACGGCGGGTGGGGCGTGCAAGGGCAAGCGGGGGAGAGAGGGAGAGGCTGAAGACTGGGGGAGGGGGGAGCCGTTGCACGGGAGGGGGGGTGCTGGGGGAAACGCTCGGGTGGGTGGGGCAGGGCGGGCGGCGGCGGTAAGCCATGACAGCAGCGATGACGATGAGGCGGCGGCGGCGGCGCGGAATAGGCGGCGGAAGAAGCCCACATTCATGTGATGTGATGCGGCGTGCTGCGAGAGGCGGCGGCGGTGGGGGCCGCAGAGGCAGATGGCTTCGCGGTCCAGTAGCGTGTCAATTTCAGCATGTTGCGTAACAATCCCGCATGCGCTGACCTGCGCTGACAGCCGCAGACGTGCTGCGGGCCGTCCAAATATTCATTTTACTGGCACCACCTGACATGCTGCCGCTGTCGGATATGGCCACGCCCGCTGAACACTTGAGAGCGGTGCCATGCATGCGGCCTGTGGAGAAGCGGAAGCGGTCATACAACATCGCGCCACACGTGTGTTCGGGGGCAGGCTGAACGGGAAGCCGAGACGTCGTTACTTTGTCTGCAGGCCCAGGCAGGCCAGTGGGAGTGGCGGCCCCAGGCGGCCCCACCGGCCGGCCCCATACTGGCGCCAACCCTGCACAACGCGGAATTGCATTTACGTGTCAGTGTTGGTTTTTGTCAAGACATTACAAAGCACTGTGCCTTCCAAGCACACCGCCACGCACGCCACACCGCGTGACATGGATGGTAGGACGACCCAGGGCCCTACCTTGCTATTTGGATAACCCAATGCGGCAACCCCAAGTCCAAGTAGTCCAAGCGTGCGGCAAGACCCAGTGATACCAACATTGTAACTGATACCGTACGCGTCAGACTGTACCAAGGACAGGCCCTGCCAATCGACTGCCGTACAGCCCTACTCCCTGCGCGCTACAGCCTCCGCCTCAGCAGGGCCCTCAGCGCCCACGCCGCACATCCTATGCATTAGGCTAATTTGTTCCATCCTGTCCAGGTGGGCGTTTCACCGCTCAGACCTGTGCCAAGTGTTCAGCGGGCTCGCTTTGCCAGGAATCACGCGCTCGCAGTCACAAACCCTTGCATGTTGCGCTGCGTTGCCAAGGTAGCTCACTTCAATGTCACGGAACTGCGTGATCAGCAATAATCCCCTTGCCGATGAATTATGCACATGCACCCAGTTCGCAGCACCCTGTTTCCATACAACGTGCACGCCTACGTGGCTTTGCCTCTGCTGACTACGTTCCTCCGCCCCCCACCAGCGCCCGTTTCTGTTGCCCGCTACTGTGCACCCAGGCCACCTCCTCCGCTGCCCCCCGCCCCCGGCTCCCAAAACACCAGCTCGTCCTCATCCACCTGCAGCTGGGGCTGGGGCTGGGGCGGGTGACGCACGTCTCCGTTGTGCTGTGGGTTGTGCGCAGTGTTGCCAAGGCCAGCAAAATTGCAATACTCATGTGACTGCTGAAGTTGCCATTCCTGGCCATGGTGCTCCACGGCGACCGTGGCTGGCTGGGCGGCGCGGCCGCGACGGCCCCTGCCCAGCAGCCGCAGCGGGTTGACCGCGCCCAGCGCCGCACGGAGGCCGCCGCCACCGCCACCGCCGGCCCCACCACGGCCACTGCCACTGCCGCTCGAGTGAGGTTGTGCAGGGCTGCCACTTTGGGCTGCCGCGTATTGGGGGCTGAGCGCGTCGCCCGGCAGCTGGCCTGCCGGCGGCTGGCCGCTCGGCGCGTGGCCAGGGACCGCGCCTTCAGCTGGGCCCCATTCGGAGCTGGACAGGGGCTGGCCGCGCCCTGCAGACACTGGCTGCTGCTGCGGCTGCTGCGGTGGCGGTGAGGGTTGTGGCTGTTGCTGTTGCTGCTGTGACTGCGGCTGCAGGCTGGTGTCCAGACCCCAGGTGCCTCCCTGGCCAGCGGCATGCGCCCAGTCTGGCTCCGCGGTCAGCTCAGTTGTCGACAACGGCGAACGGCTCTTCCGGTCAGCTCCCGAATCCGCCTGTTGGGCCGCTGGCGTGGGGGCAGGCCGGGCCGGCTGCCCTCCCCGCGCCGCAGCCTGCGACTGATACAGGGCCGGCGCGCGGGCGGTTGACTGCTGCTGCTGCTGGTGCTTCCGCACGCGTGCATTGTGTGGCGGGGTGGCATACGGACCCACATAGCCGTCCAGCCCGCCGCTCCCCGCATGCTGCAGCCCAGGCCCCGGGCCGCTGTGCAGCACACCGCCCGCCCGAGCCCCCGACCGCGGCGGGGACCGGCCCCGTCCTCCTGGCCCTGGGCCCCCGTGTGCCCCCTGCCCCTGCCCCCTGCCCAGCGCCCCCTCACCCAGCACCGCCATGAAGTCCTCCAGGTCCTCCTCGGCGTCGGAGAAGTCGCCCGCGTCCATGCGCCGGGCCAGCTGGGGGAGCAGCACAGGGCAGGGCAGGGCGCAAGGGGGCAGGCGGCAATGGGGCGGCGCACCAGTGGGTGAGGGCGGTCAGGTGCATCAACAACGCACAGCAGGTTGCAAGCCGGACCGCCACGACAACGTCGTCCACGGAGTGCTGGCCAGCTAGGCCATGCTTGCATTGCATAGCGGACACACACCCCACCTCGAGTCTCCCGCCCCCAACTGAAGCAATACCTCCTCTCCCTCCCCCCACCTGTCGCAGGCTGGCCCTCCGCAGCTCCCTGTAGCTCGACTCCCCCAGCATCGCCTCCAGCGCCCCGCCCGCACCGGCAGGGGGGCTGCCGGCGCCCGCCCCTACCCCTACCCCTCCGCTGCTGCGCCACGCGCCCGCCAGGCCGCCCCGCCCCTCCCCGTCCTCCCCGCTGCAGCTGCAGCTGCCCCCCGACCTCCAGCTCAAATCACCGCTGGGCTGCTTCCACACCCCGCTACCCTGGCCTGCCGGCCCGCAGCCCCCCATGGCCCGCCTGCTGCTGTGCCTCGACGCCCAGGGCTGTGCCACCCCACCCCCACCCGCCCCCGGGCCAGCGGCTTCCCCCGACGCAGACGTGTTGGCACTAAAAAAGGGCGACCCAGGCACGTCGGGGCTGCCCGCCGTGCTCAGCCCCGCTCCCGGCCCCGCGCCCTGCTGGCTGGCCTGTATGCTCTTGGCGCCCAGCCCCAGGCGCATGGCGGTGGCGGGGTCCTCCCCCAGCTGCCGCAGCAGCGACCGGATGTTGGCGGAGCGCGGGTCGTTGGAGGGCAGCAGCTGCAGCTGCGCGCCCAGCGCCAGCACCGTGTTGGTGGTGCTGGGGGCAGCACAGGGAGGGGAGGGGGGTGTGGGTGAGTTCCCACATCTATTAAAGGCTTATTGGATGGCATAGTGGCTTGACGGTGCACGGTCGCAGAGCAACCAGTCCAGCGTCGGGAGCAGCACCCAGCCCCACCGTGTAGCTCAGCTTCGCAACATTCCTATTGTCCTGCCAGCTTCGCCGCAGCTCGCCCGCGCCTGGTTCCCTCCCCCCAGCCCCACCGTATCTCCCTCAGCGATGGCGGGTCGTTGACGATGAGGTCCGCGATGGCCGCCACCACGGGCCTGCAGCAGCCCGTGCTGTGCGGCCCCAGGAGCAGCTCAGCCAGGGCCGCGATGCCCCCCGCCATGCGCACCGCCTGCGCGGAGGCGGGCCAGCGGCAGGCCACGGCGATGGCGGCGGCGGCGGTGGAAGGGACGAGCGCCGCATAGCCCCACCTGCGGGGATGGGGGTGGATAGAGGGGCGTGCAAGACAGGGTGGGCTGCAGGGGCAGGCGAGAGAGACGGAGGTGCACGTGGCCAAAGCCGTACGAGCCTGTACGCGTGGGGGAGGTCAGTTTGAAAGTCCGAACGGCCTGTTGCCAGGCAAAACGGCGAGCGCTGGGCACGACACGCCTTACAGCCTGGAGCAGGTGTGACGGACAGCGGTCCGGACGTTTTAGCTTTTGCCGGGGGTGGTCTGGCGCCCAGGCCACTTTGGGGTGCCTGCCAGCCTGCCTGCCCGCCGCCTCCTCCCACCTGGGGTGCATGAGCTGCAGCAGCAGCTCCACCCCGTCCGCCCGCACCATCTCGGGCAGCGCCAGGGCCGGCGCCGCGTCACCCAGCAGCGTCAGCACGCCGCAGCACAGCACGCAGCCCTCCACGTCGCCCGCGCCCAGGCACACGCCCAGCCACTGCAGGGAGGGGAGCAGCAGGAAGGTGAGGGCGGCAGGGGGGAGAACAGATCACTCATAGCTGGACAGTAGCTGACTGCCTTTGTTGGAAGGCAGATGGACTTGTCCAGTCCCCAAACTAGGTCGCACATGGAGACAGTGCAGACAGAGAGGCAAATGTGCATTCCAGCCAGCAGACACGTGTTGCTTAACCCACCCTCCGTTGTCCGCTGCCCCACCTTGCAGATGGCATGTACGGCCCCCGCCTGCACCGCCGCCGCTGCCAGCGGCTTATGGCTGCTCATGTTCTGCAGCGCCAGCGCCACTACGTGCGCCACGTCGCCAGCCAGCGGCTGGGAGCCGCCGCCGCCGCCGCCGCCGGTCCTCACGGCCGCAGCCTTGTGCCCGCCACCCGCCGCCAGGTCTCCACTGGGGCGCACCGTTGGCAGTGCGCCTGACGGCTGCCGCTCGGGCGCGCCGCCGCCGCTGTGACCGTCAGCCGCTGCCGCCGCCGCCGACAGCGTCGCCTCCGCCAGCGCCTCCAGCGCCGCCGTGAGGTGCGGCAGCACGCCCAGGGCTGCCAGGTCGGCAGCGCACGCCCTGTCCACCGCCAGCGCACACAGCCCCTGCAGCGCCCACACGCCCGGCACCGCAATGCGCCCAGCAACCCCTGCCCCGGACTGCGCATCCTGCCCCAGCCCCAGGCCGCAGCACAGCAGCACGTGCGCCAGCGCCTCGTGCGTGCGCGCCAGGCGCAGGTCGGGGTGCGCCGGGGCTGCCACTGCCACGTGCGCCAGGCAGCGCGCCGCCGCCTGCAGCTGCCGGAGCGAGTCCGGCGGCGGCGAGGAGCCGGCGGCGGCAGAGGCCGCCAGCAGCGGCAGCTGGCCGGACAGAGAGGACTGCGAGAAGGTCGATGACAAGAAGCACGGAACATTGGCGAAGGGGGTGTCCCTAAGGGAGTGGACCCCCCTTCGAAGCATGACTATGTACCATGTGCCAAGGTTTCATAGACAAGCGCGGCCATCGTTGTGGATGCCCAGCATACTCCTGGTACCGACGCCACCTGGGTCTAGTGCCTAAAGACTTGAGAGAGGCCAGCTGCAACACACCCGACACTCCCTCTTCCCGCCGACGCCACATTTCCGCTGCCTTGACCTGGCTCACGGTCCTCCCTTCCCCTTGGGCCCCCCCGGCCCCTACCACCAACCCACCACCCACCACCCACCATTGCCGCCAGCAGCCTCTGCAGCACCGCCAGGTGGCCCTGCAGCTGCAGCAGCGCCCCGCAGGCCGCGGCCTCGCGGGTCAGGTCGGCCAGCGCCTGCACAGGAGGGACAATGGACGGCGTGGCATGGGCGGGAGAAAAAAGGGGTGCGGTACTGCAATGGGCACCACAGGCAAGGCCTTAGGCTTTCGGAGCACTGAACATGCATGTTCAGTGGCATGCATGCGCCTGTACGATGCGTTTGCGACCCATGAGTATATGTACCAGTCTAAGACGTTGTAGGACGGATCCATTAGTATGTACGTACAACCCCAGATCTTCACACAGCTTCAATGTGCCGCGTGCTCCCTTCCCCCGGCAGCAGCCCCTCGTGGCCCCCCAACCCCACCGGCCCCACCTCGAGCGCTTCCGACAGCAGCGCAGGGGACAGCAGCAGCGATCCGCCGCCCGCCGCCCCGCCGCCCACGCCCCCTCCCCCCGCCACCATGCCCAGGCCCAGGCCCGATTGCTGCCCCGCCGGCAGCGGCGCCGCCACCAGCTCCAGCAGCGCCGCCGTCACGGCGTGCAGCAGCGCCGCCCCGCCCGCCGCCACGGGCCGCGTGCCCGGGTGCGACACAGCACGCGCCAGCGCCAGCAGGGCCAGCTCGAACGCCTGCGAGCGGCTGGGCCCCCGCTGCAGGAAGGGCAGCAGCGCGGCGGGCAGGCCGGCGGCCGCCAGGCTGGGGCGCAGGGCGGGGTGCGCCGCCAGATTGACCAGCACCTGCAGCGCCTGCAGCGGCGCGGTGGCGGCGGCGGCGGCTGGGGCAGTGGCCAGGGGGCCCGGCGTCAACGGCAGGGCGGGGTCCGGCTGCTGCTGGGCCGTCGGCGCGCTGCCAAGCAGGGACAGCAGGACCTGCGGGACGGGCGGTGGCAGCGTGGGTTGGCATAAGAGACAGCAGCTGTTGCGCTTGGTGTTTGCCCTATCACCGCGAAACCCTGTGCTGTGTTCCTGCACAACGGGACGTTTGGACAGTGGGAAAAGTTAGGTGCACAACGCAAGTGCCCACCTGCATGCCGCCTTGCATTCCGAGCACCTGTCGACCAGCCTCCTGTGGGGATCGTAGAGCACATACGCCGCTTTGTGGCAGGCATATCGTTGGGTGCGCTTTACATTCACGCTTATCACCGCGCTTCTCTGTCCTCTTGGAAATCTCACCCGGACGCCGCAGTGGCCTGCCAAGCACCCAGAGGTACACCGCCGCCTCGACGCATACCCAGCACTCCCGCGGCACTGTTCCAGCACCACACTCACGCACCTCCATGAGGCATAGGTTGCAGAGCGCGTGTGCCGCGTACTTCGCGGGCCCGCCGCTCAGGGCCGAGAACGGAGGCGGCGAGGTTGCGACCCCTGCGCCGCCCCCTGCTCCTGCGCCCTGCAGGCAGCGCAGCAGCAGCGGCACCGCCCCGGCCGCCAGCAGCGCCTCCTTGTTGCCCTGCGGGGGCACGGCCTGATGCGTAAAACCAAGGAACGCGTCATGCCTGCGGAACGAGCAAACGTGAAGGTACGGGCGGGGGGCACGCCTACACTATCTGGCAGACCTGCCACCCGGCCGCTCCACTCCACCTGCGTCGCCGACGCGTAGGCCAGCACCTGCGCCGCCCACGCCGTGGCCTCCTTGCGGGGCCCGCCCTGCAGCAGCCGCAGCACCACCGGCAGGCAGCCGCACTCCCTGAGGACAAGGGGGGGCGGGGGGCGAAAGGGAGCAGCGGGGTTGACAAGGCAGCGGGAGCCGGGCCTGGGCCTTACGCTGGCCTACTAAGCCCTGACCGACAGGGCCTTCCGGCAACCCGGAGGCAACTTTATGGGAGGGTTGCGCGCTGCTGCCTTGACGCCTGTACTCCGTCCCTCGCCCTGTCTCACGGTCCATGCAACACACCACCGTGGCCCCTGGTCCTACCTGAGTGCCTCCCGCGTGGCCGCGCTGCCCCCCGCCGCCGCCGCCGCCAGGCACCTCACCGCCGCCGCCTCGCTGAAGCCCTCCACCGCTCCCTCTATCGCACCAGCGAGCACCTGCATGGCGTACGTGAGAACCCAGAGACCCACTTGGGGCATAAAGCCGCTAGGATGCATGTACGCCCCGCACGCAAGAACGCGGCCTCTGAAATCGCCGCCCACCGATGGCCTACGTGCTAACGCGCCACTCGCTCAAACGGCCCCACATAGTCACTCGGGTGCTGCCCAGCAAATCGAAGAGCCCCCCGCCTGCTGCGCCGCTTCCCCATCAAGTCCCCGCAACCGCGCCGCCCCACCCGCATGGCCCGCGGCGTGGCTAGCTCCTCCTTTCCCGAGCTGGTGGGGCCCAGCTCCGCCAGCAACAGCGCCGCCGCCGCGCACACATCGGGCTGCGGCACGCGGCCCCGCGCGCCGCCCCCCGCCTCCACCAGCGCCACGCAGCGCCCCGCCAGGCCCACGCCGGGGCCGCCCGCGCACGGCGAGGCCGCCAGCTCCCCCCGCCCCGCCTCGTCCCGCGCCAGCGCCAGCAGCAGCAGCAACACAGCGCTGACACCGCCGGCCGCCGGGTCCGCCGCTGCCGCCGCTGCTGCCATGCCCCCTGCCGCTGCCTCCCCGGCCAGCAAGCTGGCGTCGGACCCCCAGCGTGCCATGGGGGCGGCGGCCGACAAGGAGCCAGAGGGGCTGTGCGCCGCGCCTGCCGCCAGGGCCGCCGCCAGGAGGCTGGAACCTGGGCCGCGGGGCCCTGGCCCCCCGTAAGAGCTGCCGACGGCCGCGGAGGGGCTACCTGAAGACCAGGACCATTACAGAAACAGCAAAAGTGTTGGTTTGATTGTATTGCGACCGCCGTTAGGTCCCGGGCGCGTGGCTGCAAAGGGGAGGCCTGCACCGTGTTCTGTACCTGGGGGGCTGCTCGCCTGTGAGCCCACGCGCACGGGCGTGCTGACGCCGCTACCACCGCCACCACCATTGCCGCCGACAAAGCCAGTTTCTTCGACCAGCGCGGTGGCTGCGGGGTAGGCAACACACAAGGTTGAGTCGCCATAGGGAGGCACAGGCACCGGTTGGCCCAATTGGCATGCAGTGGTAGCGCTTCAATGGAGCCAGCTTAGCTGGTCTTCCGGCAACTGCAGTGCCCTTGGTGTGTGCAACTGATGCCTAGCATGCAGCACGCCTGTAGCAGTAAAACCCCTTCCCAACCTGTCCAACCCCAAGGCACACCTACCGGCCGCCAGGTAGCCCCCCAGGGCCGCCAGCAGCTTGCTGCGCCCGCCGCCCCGCACGTCCGCCCGCGTGCGCGCTGCGTCTGCCTCCGCGCCACTCAAGAGCTCTCCCAGGGCGCGGGCGAGCGAGCCCACCAGCTGCGCAGCAAGGGCGCGCGGACGATGAGACTTGGAAGGTGCCTGTTAGCTATTGGCGGGGAGGCCTTACGGGTCTCAGGCAAGGCAGCGAAGCGTGGCGCGTTTTGCGCCGTAGCTGCGGAATGGGCGGGCTACTGGCTCACCGTGTGTTCGGGCCCAGGTGTCGAACATGCCGCTGTGAGACAATTGGACAGCGCCGGTACTGCCCCGGCAGCCAGCAGAGCGGAGCGGTGCGCCAACCCGATGCCGGCAAGAGCCGCGATACACGAGGACGCCTCAATTTGCAGTAGGCCATCGCGGCTGGGCTCCAGGCAGTCGACACACCTCTTCACCCACATCATTGTCTGTTCAGTAAGACGACTTTGGCGCTGCAGCGCGGTGCCACGCGGATAGCGAAGATGGTCACGTTAGTGGAGCGGCATGCCTACTCATGCTTCTAGCGGTACTCCTGCAAGGCCTTTTACCTCCTTCACAGCACGCGACGAGAAGCTATTACGCCTCTGAGAGCCATTCTCTTGAGCCGACAGCCGATACAGGAGTCGTGAAAGCCCAAGCCCGTCAAAGAAACCCTCAGGAGCGTACCCTGAGTCGACCTCTCCCATGGTATCAATTCAGAGCTCAAAACAGCAGCCACATTTTTAGGTGCTGGGAGTAAGGGCCAAACGACTCATCAGAAGGCTTGACTTAAAACTCGGACGAGTCTTGCAATACTTTCGGAAAGAAATTATGGTAAGTGTACGGGCGTTCAGCATTTGAGCCAGTTGCGGCCTATCGAGTGCTGGCTGTGGAAAGGGCACTGTGGGGCGAGGGCACTGACGAGCAAGTAACCACCAGTAACCACCCGTCCAACGACCTGTCGTCGCAGGCCATAAGCTCCCCAGGTTGCGATTGCCTCACAAAAAGACTAAATGGCGCCGGGTCTATCAGCCCTGCGCCCGGCGCGCTCCGCACCGCCGGTGCCCAAAACGGATGCTCCACACAGGACGGCCCCTACCGCTCCTCTCTTGATTCAAAGGACAGGGGCAACCATTGCTAATGCAGCGGCTGTTGGAGCTGTACTGTGGGCGGCGGCTGGTGGTTTGTCACCAGCAGAAGCGAGGTCGCTGGGAACGCCAGTGCAACAGTAAGCGCTACCTGCCATCAAGTCTGTGAGAGCTAGGAGTGAAAGAAAGAGGTCAAGCTGTAACCATTTGCTTGGAGCTTGCGGACGCACGTCCGCCCAACCCCAGCTCTGACCCCGGCGTGGCGCTGCCAACCACCCAGGCGGACTGATGACCGACCGGGAGTGGTGGTCATGGAGCGCCAGCGCATCGAGTCACTGCTTGTCAAGGAGTTTGCTGCCGGGTAAGGGAACCGTCGTGCAATGCCTCGTCGGCCCTTGTGTAAACCCGGCACCCCTCTTTACCCGAGTCGCTTGCCCTTGACCAACGCTAAGGTATATGCCTGGCGTGGCGAAGGATGTTCATGGCGAGACTGAAACCACCTTGATAACACCTGCTACGTTGAATGGAACAGATACACGTGTGTGCCCGTGCCTCCATGCCCCCAGGCTCCGGGAGCTGAGCAGCGAGGACCTGGCCGCCATGCTGGAGCAGGTGCTGTCGGAGCGCGTGGCCGCACCCCAGCTCCTGGACGAGGTGCTCGAGGGTGCAGCGGGAGGCAGCAGGCGGAGAGAAGCAACAGGGGCAGCAGGCGTCACGGGACAGCAGCAGCAGCAGCGCGGGCAGGAGGTGTCGGCGCGGCAGCCGCCCGCGTTGTCCCCGCCCGTGCCGTCGTTCGGCTTACCTGACCGGGGCGCCAGCGGCGATGCCAGCGGGGGCGGCCCGGCGCCCGCAGCACCCAACCTGTGGGACCGCTTCACGGAAGGCGCGCTGCCGGGCCCGCAGCAGGCTAGGGGTGATGGGGCGACGGCCACCGCAGGCACGAGCGGCGGTGGCGGCGGTGGGTGGTTCTCTGGGTTGGCGGGGCCAACTGCAGAGGCCGACAAGGCGGAGAACGCCGCCTCGGCAAGCATTGGCGGCCAGAAGCCACAGCAGCAACAGCAGCAGCCTGGCTCAAAGCCTGGAGGGACTGCCACAGCCGGTGGGGCGCAGGGAGGCAGCACGGCGGCCTCTGACGGCGCAGGCCCGAGGTCAGGACGGTCTGAGGCGGGGGCGGATACTCGCAGCGACAATGGCAGCGGCAGCGGCAGGGCTGAGCCACTCCCGGCGGCAGTCGCAGAAGACCCTCTTGACATGGACGCGGAGCGGGACCTCACAAGGGAGCTCATCTCGCGCCTGCTGCCCTCGGGCGCCGTCCCCAGCGGGGAGGACAGCGGGCCGGACGCGGCGCCTGCAGCGGCAGCGGCAGCGGCAGCCAGCGGTGGCAGCGCTCCCGCCAACGCCGAGGCCACTGCTGCCGGCGTCTGGGGCGGCTTCCCGGCCGTCAGCCTGCCAGCCATGCCGTCGCTCCCGTCCCTGCCCATGCCGTCGCCACCCGCCCTCCCCTCCCTGCCTAGCCTCCCCAGCCCCTCGCTCCCGTCCCTGCCCTCCCTGCCGTCCCTGCCGTCCCTGCCGTCCCTGCCTTCCCTTCCGCAGCTCCCCTCCCTGCCGTCCCTGCCCAACCCCGGCGGGCTGCTTCGGGGGCTACGTGACGGGTTCGAGGACCTGCAGGATGTGCTGGTGCCCGTGGGCCTGGTGGCGGCGGGCACGGCGGGGGTGGTGGCCATTAGCACCCTCGTGGACGAGCAGCCGGAGGAGCAGCAGGCGGGACAGGAGGTGCAGCAGGAGGGGCCGAAGCAAAAGGCTGGGCAGGCGGCCACTGGGCAGGGGCGGGGTGCGGAGGGCGGCCAGAGCGGCGTTGCGCAACAACAGCAGCAGGCGCAGCAGCAAAGAGCAGCAGCTGTACCGGCGCAGACCCTCACATCAACCACTGAGCCGCCATCGGCCGGTGGGCTCACCCCGGCCGCGGCGCCCGCAGCAGAGGCGCGAAGCCAGGGCGACAGCGGAGGCAGCAGCGAGGCAGGGGGCCCGCTGGGGGCTTTGCGGCGGCTGGCAGCCTCGCTCCCTGGCGCCAGGTGGCTGACAGGTGACAGGCGGGCGCCGGGGGCGGAGGCCGCCAGCACGGATGGGAAGCTCTCTCCGGCTTCTGCCACCGGCACAGCGCCCGTCTTCTCCCCGACTGCCGGTGCTATCGAACCTGCCTCCGCCACTCTAGCCGCGCAGGCTGGCGGCTCCTCTGCAGCCCCTGCATTTCCCTCCTCCCCAGCTACACCAGCACCAGACACGCAGGACGACGCCGAGGCGCGCCGCCAGCAGCGGCTGCGGCGGCTGATGGACAACGGCCCGGCGCCGGGGGCCTTCCCCGGGCAGCTGCCGCTGCCGCCGCCACCGCCGCCGCCCCCCGTCGTGCCGTCTTCCGTTTGGGGCTCCTCCCCCGCCTTCTCGGAGGCGTCCCAACGGCCAGCCGCGGATGGCCAGGAGGCGGTGCTGTGGCGCCGCAGGGACGACAGCGGGGTGGCGGCCGGCCCGCCCGGAGCGGCGGGGACAGCAGCAGCAGCAGCCGGGGCGGCCGCACCTGTTGGGGTGCTGTGGCGGCGAGGAGGGGACGCAAGCCAGCCGCAGCAGGCGCCCGCTTGGCGCCCCTCCACGCAGCCGCCTGGGGTGCCCTTGGGCCAGGAGGCAGGGGGAGGAGCAGGGGCGGCCGCCGGGACGGGGCAGGGAGCGCAAGGCGCGGCGGCACAGTGGGGCGCAGCAGCTGTGGCGGGGGGCATGAGGCCGGGTGCGGGCTGGCAGGGAGCTGGGTTGGACGGGCCAGGCCCGGCCCAGCAGCAGCAGCAGCAGCAGCAGGCATTGGAGTCCGTGGTCCCGCCTGACCCGTGGGGGACGTCGGATGGCCTGACGCCTGCCCAGGCGGCCGCGCGGTGGACGGCGGCGGTGGGCGGTGCAGGCGGAGGAGGGGGCAGCAGGGGTGGCAATGGGGCAGCAGGGGACGAGCTGCGGCCGGCGACGGCGAACGGGGGGGCTCCCGCTGCCGCAGAGGCACGAGCAGTGCCCTCGCCGTGGGATGCGCCGCGGAAAGCGTAGGTGCGTGGTGTGGGTACGTGTGGCGATAATTTGTACCAGTACAATGAGCGGACGTTTGTGAATGGCCATGTGCTGAAACACATCTTGCAGCCTGAAAAATGTAGGGAAGCTGAGTGCTACAATTTTGAAGGAGTAATAGAGATTTATTATTGAAGGAGCGCGAGATGCAGGGCTGTTATTAATTGATCGGAGCTGTGCAACGCTGCGCAGCTGTCATGTCCAAGCGCCTGTGGCACTGTGTCGGAGCACACCGTGCCCTACATGAAACGTCGGTGCATGGGCTTCCACGGTGCATGTCTTCACACGCACTGTCAGCTCCAGTTCTCGTGACGTAGCGTGCTCCACGTGCACGGCAGGGGCCAGGCAACTTAGGCTAGCGGAATTGCTGGTGCTTGCGAGTACACGACGTACAGGGGGGTACTGTACTGCAAACATACGGCTGGGAACTGGGGTGGAGGAGTGCGCTGAGTGGCACGTGATGGTGCGGTGCGTGCTGAGGAGCTCTCGTGTTCTTGGGCGGCCTGGCCTGCATGCAACCCCCATGCGCCTTCGGTTGCTGTTCTGGGAGCCGTGGTCAGCCGGCCACAGGGTCGCGAGCTTAGCTGCAGACAGAACGTACCGCATGTGGCCATGACCAAGCTGCGGCGGTGAGCTGCGGGCGTTGCGCGAGTGAGTGACCCCCGCCGGGCACCCCGGTAGCTGCTTTCCTAGCTGAGCCCCCCCTCCTGTCCAAGTACGGTGTGGTTTAGGTCACCCTGTGTCCTAGGAGGCTGGGGTCACTCCTTTATCTCCGCGTGGATGGGGCTGGCGGCTGGGTTCCGAAGGGGATCAAGAAGTGTCAGTGTACGTCCGGGACCGCAGATCTGGCCCCCGCATTGGGAACACGGCAGTGCACACCAGGTGCGAACGCCACACAGCCACGCACGCCAAGACATGGACGTACGGACCCCAAGCCTTGCCTTCCTCCTGGTTCCTCAGCCTGAGCCCGGCCCCGCACAGCTCCACGCAGGAACACACCGGTATCTGCGATCTGCAACAGGCATCAAGCAGGCCCACTGCAGTGGCCGTCAGTAACCCTGACCCCCAGGCGGCGCGAAGACAAACCAGTCTGTTGCACGGTGCTTCCTTGTGAACGCAATCGTGCCGTCAGATGCCCGTACCGGTGTACATGCAGCATTCGTCTGTCGACAAGTCTGGAGCTCATGCGTGCACACTCATGGCAGCAAGGTGCAACCGCAGCGAACCAGGCCAACTTCTTTCATTGGCGTGGGCACGAGCGCGCGCAACCTGCCTTAGGGACGATTTCGGGCAGGCAGCTGGGGAACAGACTGGGCAGCAATCGATTATGAAATTTTTAACGCGTGACGAAGGTCTTGGTGAAGGCGGTGAGTTGCAACGCGGCGGGACAATGCCAAATGGCTGCAGACCAAACCTGTCGGTGTACACCCCACCCCTGGCACCAGGAATAATGCGGACACGTGCAGTACAAAGACCTTCTCGTCTTGCTGGGGGCTTCAACATCACCCATGAGCAATTTCTCATGGTCATGGGACAACGTCGGCCGCTGGATGAAAACGACAGGGGATGGCGATGTGACATGTGCGCATGGGTTCAGCCACAAAAAGCACCTTTTGTGCAGCACCAGAAAGAGCGAAACGAGAGTATTGCCATCTGTGAGCCCAATGTGTTCTATGCTTATCATCACTGCACGGGCCCCGGTCTGTCCCTATACCTGCGACGTGCGAGGTTCCGAACTGGGGAGCCTGGTTCTGGAGCATTGCTTGCGCTGTAGCGACTGCACATAAGCCGATTGGCGCGGAACGTTTCCCACAAAATATCACTTATTAATACATCGATTTGTATGACTAACCTGGCAAGGCCGGTGCCGTGGCCCTGTCCGCGACATCTAAGGGCGTGACTTGCTGTTGCGTGCCTGACACGCCAAGCCTCGCCCCGGCAACGGTATTCAACATTAAAGGAATTATGTAAGTTTTGGGTCAGTGAATTATCCTAGCGACGGCCACTGCGGCCTCATTCCTTGTTGGCGCCCGTTCGTGTCCTGCTGCTGTGTCGCTAAATACGAAGATGCGCATGCTTCAGCGTCACCACCCAAAGCGACCCAGTGCATAAAGCGTAATCTACGACCGCTTTCGCAATCTTCACGCAGGTACCGCTCTGTGGGCCACAACCGTTGCGTTCCTCGCACGGCGCCGGGCGTGACGCGCCTGGGGCTTGCCTGGGGCTTGCCGGTCCGGAGCTGCCGGCGGCGTGCAGTGGTGTCAGTCGCCGGAAGGTGGGGTTGGAAACGAAAAATTCGCGATCATCAGTTTGGCCCGGTCTACTGTTGACGACTGTACTAAGGACTGCCGCATCAATCGTTGCACAGCTGCAATGTGCTCTTGAAACAAGAGATGCATGAACGACAAAGCAGCACGCCGTGTGCAAGATGCCCTGGTGCCGACGCCTCCCTGTTCCCCGCCCCCTGGCTGCATCGCGACAGGGTGTCTGCGGCGCCCCCTGGCGTCAAGGGCCGCGCGCCGCCCAAGGCCAACCCCAAGACCTCCCCTCGGAAGACTGACCAGGCAGCCCCAGCCCCAGCCCCCACCAACACAACTCCGGCCAACGCCAAGGCCGCTGCCGCGCCTGGGAGCACCACCGAGGCCAAGGGCACGGCCAGCACCAAGACCACCGCCACACGCGACACGGCCGTTTGCACCAACACCACCGGTGGCACTGGAGGCAGGGCCAAGGCGGGCAAGGCCAAGGCCGCTGGTGCCCCTGCGGGCCTGACGGAGAAGGAACGGGAGGCGGCGGCGCGCGTGGGGGCGGCGATTGGCAGGTACGGTGGGCGCAGTGTGTCAAACTGCTCAGTTAAGTACAGCCTTCGTACTTTGGTTTCATCCGATGCGCATGCGCCTCGTTTCGAAGGGGTGCGGTGGGCAGCGGTGGTGCTAGCGGTTCACACAGTACCTTGCCTTCCGGCTGCCGTGCTAGCCTCAAGGGGTGGTGGTCGGTACTCACTACTCGGAGCCCTTGGTGACACTTAGTCAAGTCCGTATGCTACCCAAAAGGCGACATACACCTCTTGCCTGCCGGCCGCCCCCCGCCCCCAGGGACCTGGACTTCGTGGTCCGCATGGCGTCCACCAGCAAGCGCGTCCTCAAGGAGGTGGGCCGCACCACATCGCACACCCGCACCACACCGCGCACACCCGCCGGCACTAGCATAAGTCACGAGCGGACTGCACCTGCTGGGCGTCTTGCTCTGGGTGATACGAGCCGTTTGCATTGCCGTACACCACACGGCACGCTGCTGCTGCACTCACTACAGTAGTACGGCGGCCGCGGCGAGCGACTGGGGGGCATTCAGGGTGCTGTCAACCCCTTAGCCCTGCAACCTGCACACCGGGGCCGGTCCGAAGTTGTCCTTGGCCCCCCCCTGCCGCTTCCCCGCCCGCAGCCTTTCATCACAGCCTACCGGTACGCGGTGCTGGCCCAGGGCGCCTCCGCCTGCCCCGCCTGGCAGGCCAAGCTGGGCGCCGCCACCCCCGCCATGCTCGCCCGCTGGCTGCTGCGGGACGTGCCGCGCCTCACGCGCCTGACCTACCTGGAGCACAAGGGGTAAGGGGCGGGGCGCGGAGCGCGTTGAGCGGGTACAGGCACGGGAGTGGGAAATCATTAGTGTCATGACGCGCACGCATGTTAAGAAGGTGGGGTGTGTTGCACCTGGGAGCTGGGATCAGCCAGGATGGCCCCATCCAACGTAGGAGGGCGGAGGGGAGCGCAGACAGGGCCAGCTACGAGTAGGTTGGCCATAGGCAGAACGAGGTGTCCTTGCCCCCTTTCCGCAGGCTGGCCTCCAGCCTGATCACCATGGCCGCCGTCATGCGCCCCACCGCGGAGCACTGGGAGGCGCAACACCCCGACTTCCAGCTGTGGCTGCATACAAAGGGCTTCGGCGGCCTGCCCACGTGCAGCTGGGTGAACGCCACCCTGGCCACGCGGGCGGCGCCGGCGGCCAGCGCGTGATGCGGAGCGGTGGCAGTGCTGCGGCAGTGCGTGGTGCCAATTGTACAAGAGCTCGCTCTTCCCTGGCAACTGGATGACCTGAGGCGCAATGCTCGCTTGGGGCTGCTTTGGCCACGCTCAGTAGTAGCTTAGGCATCCTCCCCTGTGCACGCTGCAGGCGGCGGCAGCAGGCGGTGCCTGTAACAAACGAGTGTGTTAGGTTAGGCAATGCGGGAGTGCCTGCCGTAAATGAGGCCTGTTGGTGCGCAAGGCGGACACTGATCTACAACCAGGTAGGACAGGTGTGCGCTCCAGTCTTAATTGCCCGGGGCTGGCAGTGTTTAGTTGTTTTATATCCTATCCTGCACGCACAAGGCTCATGTGGCTATGTTCTACTATGGCACTCGAGGTTGGGGGTGCGCTGCACACGGTGAGCCAGGGTGGGCGAACTACCGTACGTGATGGCAAACGACTGACCTGGAGGGAGCGTCCGGCACGTGGCAGAGGACGCGGTGACCTGGCGTTGTTGCAAGCGTTGGCTGCAAATGGCCACCCTGTGTCTTTGCAGGTCCGAGGTGCTGGCACTAATGTAGCAGCTCTGGAGCAACATGATTACAGCATTTTTGTGCATGCATGAAAAGCAGGGGGACACGCATGGGCACGCCCAGCACCCCCGGTAGCTATGCCCTTGCAGGGCCCCGTGTCCCCGTGTCCATTTTTTTTTTTTTTTTTTCAGGAGAAGGGTTATGGGATTATCGGAGACCTATTTT
>VFQN01001479.1_pt1 | contig 39234 bp, 24 predicted proteins | sample 3512371 | NCBI WGS metagenome assembly VFQN01 (sample SAMN10412370, study PRJNA504923) | tailings metagenome | isolation source: Replicate 2 from Balatoc abandoned mine | place: Philippines: Itogon, Benguet | collected 2017-08-28
GCCTCCCACGAACACAGGCCCCACTTGTCCCATAGCCGCCCCCCGACACAAAAGCATCCCTCCAAACCAGGCAGGCAAACAAGGCAGGGTAGGCACAGTACGTGTACTAGTTCCTGGGCAGTGTCCGCCCTTGCATTAGTCAGTGTTTGGGGCCTCCGGCCAGGTGCAAAGAAGGCGGCCGTCCACCACCCGAAGCCAGGGGTGGGCTGTGCCGACCTCATCCCACCCCGCGCGTGGCACACCTAGGTTGGCAAACGCCCGCAGGTGCGCCCACATGCATGCAGCAGTACTGTTGAGTGACTGCCTCACATGCCATGGCTGGTGTGGTGTGCTTTGCACACCGGTAAGGCACGACTTGGGCTGGGCACCGCGCCCTCCCCCGCTGACGCATTGCAGCCTCCGTGCGGTCAAAAAACCGTAGCGCACGTCAACGCCCACGAGTGCGCATCAGCGGCTCAACAATTACACGCAGAGCATGGCAAGCCATCAATCAAGGCTATTGTCGGTGCCACCTGCTTAAAAACCTAGCTCGTAGGATGTCACCTGACAGGCCTTGCTTAGGTACGACATAAATCCAATTGTCCTACCCCTAGTGTCTGCTCAATACCCATAGCCTCCCATCGGGCGCCTCCAACCACGACTCGCCCCACAGCGCTCCCCTTACCATCCCGGTCCCCCGCCTCTGATCCATCCTCGTCCTCTTTGACCCGGCAACAGAGCCCTTTCCAGCCTCCAACCCACTTGCAGCGCACCGCCTGGACAAGCATCAACTGTCACCAACCCACCACCAGGACTCTCCCCTGCCACCACCCATCCTCATGCACACCCCCCACACCTCCCCGGCGCTCATCACCTGCCCGCCTCCTCCGCAGCAAGCCTCCCAAGCTCCTCCACCACCCCCCGCATCGCACCCGCAGCCTCCCCCCCAGCTGCACCCACCCCGCCCCGGGCCCCTGCCCCGCCCCAGCCCCGCTGCTCCCGCTCCGCCAGTAGGGCACGTGCCAGCCTCAGGCCCACGGCGTAGCACGTGGCCCGCTGCCGTACATGCCGTACGGCCTCCACCGCGGGGTAGTGGTGCATGCCCAGCAGCAGGCGAGCCATGACGCAGCCGGCGTAGCCCAGGCTGTGGGGGAGTGGGGGTTGTCGGAAACATGGGCCACGTGAATGCGTATTCTTGTGACTGCGTTCTGATGTACGGTACTTCATCTCAGTGTGAAGCAACTGTCCTACCCAAGGCTATTGTGACAAGTTGTAGTGTCACGGCCACTTTAGGTGCAGCCGTCTTGAACCAGGTTGCGGGTAAGGACTGGCATGGCAATGGGAGGTTGCGTTGGGCGGGCATGGGGGTTGGCAACTCAAGGCGTCATGCGAGGGGAGTTGTGGAAGCCAGCCATGGCATGAGGCGTAGTGGGTATTGCAAGGGATGGCAGTGCGACATGAACCGGTTGGTCGCACAGCGGCAGAGTAGGACTGTGGCGCCTTTGCCGGACGGCTGGCTCCGGGACCCATGCAGTGGGCATGGCGGTCGGCGCCGTGCTGCATAAATGCATGTATACGTCGGCCCTACACCGTTGCACCTACTGACAGCCCGGGCCCCGCAGAGACGGCCATCGCCCTGCTGCCAAGCGTCCCTGCAACTCCTTGGGACCTGCTCCTCCTCTCGACATTCCCGCTCCCACCTGTCATCCAGCAGCTCCCACAGCTCATCCGTGCTCAGTACCGCTTCAGCGCCGGCACCGCCAATAGCACCACTCGAACTACGTGCACCAAGTGCACCAGTCTCCTGTAGGCGTGGGCCAGTGTGCTGCTCGACGCCCCCAGTCCGGGTGCCCCCCTGCTGCACCATGGCCGAGCCCCCGGCTGTGGAGCAGCTCCCTGTCGGGCTGCTGGTGCTGCCGCTGCCGCGGCAGAAGCCCTCCCACACCTCCGCAACCACCTGCAGCAGCCACCGCCGTTGCTGCTCCTGCTCCTGTGTCTGCTGCTGCCGCAGCCTCTGCTCATCCCCTCCGCTGCCGCTGCCGTCACGAGCCTCCTCGGCCGCGTCGTACGTTACGGCACCGTACGTGGCGCAGTACGACAGCAGCAGGTTGCCCAACAGGCTGCCAATGTCGTACGCGATAGGGCCGTAGCACGCAAACTCCCAATCGATTAGGTGGGTGCTGGGCCCCCCTGATGCCGTACCTTCTCGGCCGCCAACCCCACCCCCACCACCAGTCCTATCACCATCTGCGCTCCTCACACTCCCGCTGTTGGTTTCGTCGCCAGCAGCAGTATGCCTGTCGCCGCCAGCTTTGCAACAGCTGCTGCTGCCGCTGCCGTGCGCTACCTGCAATTGCTGCTCGGCGAGGACCATCAGGTTCCCTGTTGTCAGGTCGTTGTGTATTAGCGCGTCGCGGCGGGTGAGGTAGTCGTGGCGCAGGCGGGCTATCTCCCGGGCCACGTCCGGGTCTGACCTGCGGACGGCGTACAAGGAGTACAGCACGTCACAGATGACTTGTCTATCTGCACCCTCCAAGGCATTACAGCTATGGTGCTGCGGAGCTGTGGGGTATGAGGCAGCAGTAGGCGAGTAGCCCCCAGTGTTGAGTTATTTGACCAAGGAGGTTGGGAAAGGGATGTAGCGCTAACGGCTGCAGGTCTCATATACCCTCAAGGTATTGTACAAAGGCGCGGTTTCCCCCAGGTAAAAGAACGCACAGGGACCATAAGCACTAAGATAGCGCCAGCTCCAATCCTGGACCCACCTCATCTGCTGTGCCACGCCTTGCACCTCTGGCGGCACGGGCCTGTTGCGCGGGAAGCCGCCGTCCCACGGGTCGTCGAACACAACCGCCACGTTGGCCGCCAGCACCTGGCCGTTGGCGCCCGCCAACCGCTCCGCCCGCCGCGTGATGGCCCTGACCCGTGGGTCGGAGCCACCGCCGTCGCCGCCGCAGTGAACGCCGCTAGCATTGCTGCTGCGGTTGGCAAAGCCGCCAGCCTCCGCTGCCGCCGTGGCGCTTGCCCTGGCGGCCGCCAAGCTGTGCGGCAACAGGTATCCACGCAGCAGCGAGGCCAAGTGGTCCGACAGGTGCGGCAAGATAACACCCTGCCGGAGCACCTGGATCAGTTTCACTGTGCCATCAGCACCATCACAGAGGGAACGGCCGGGTGACGCAGCTACATCCGCCGCCGCCAAACGGGATGTTCGCGTTGCACTTCCCTGTGATGCATCTGCTGCTGCGGCGGGCGGCAGTACGGCTGGCGGCGCTCCCACCAGCATTTGCGTGACCAGCACGCACGCCGACGCGTCGTGCAGCAGCGGCCGTGGCACGTGGCGGTGACACGTGCCGTACGCCAGGACCATGGCGGCGGCCTCTGCGTGCAGGCGGCCCTGGGGAGGGTGAGGGAGATTAGGCGGTAGGAAGACAGACGAAGTCTGTAGCTCGACGTGGTCGATGAAGAGCCATACAGAAGTTAAACCCAGCCCAACCCGTTACCGGACCGCCTCGGGCGAGGGGCAACGACAGCGAGGTCCGGCAGGTGGTCATGGCACGGGTGACTAATGGCATGGTAGCTGTGTTTCTGTGCCAGCTTGGGATACGGATCCTGTCACGACTAGTGGTAACACAAATGTGACACGCGGCATGCTGTACGCCAGTAGCCCCCGATGCGTTTGGGCTGCTGTGTCATGCTGAGTGCAGCTTTGTCACGCAGGTAACCTTGACATGGGACTGTGGCATGCCACGGCGTACGACCCATGCTGCCTGCAGACTTGCCATGTGCTTGGTAGCACGCGCCCAGGTCTTACACGGCGCGTAGCACCTCATCAGCAAAGAAACAACACCAATCATTCGACTCTGGCTGGGAAAGGCTCGGCCCTTCAAGGTCATGGTCATTCACGTACCTGACCACACGAGAACACTACACACACCGTGCCACTTGTCTCGCCCTCCACAAATACCTGCTTGACAGTATGCTGTATTGTCCCCGCAATTGCATCGCAACACACTGTGCCTCTACACACCTGAGTCAGCTGGAAGTCGCTCCCCACGGAGCGCACGTAGGGCGGCGCCCACTTGAGCACCACACTGGCACCCAACGAGCCGCTGCTCCGGCCGCCGCTGTCGCCGCTGCTTCCGCTGTCGCCGCTGCGTCCGCTGCTCCCGCTGCTTCCGCTGCTGCCGCTGCTGTCCCCACTGCTTCCATCCACGCTTCCGCGGACGACGTCCAAGCGCCACACGTAGTTGATCCGCCCGCCCGACAGCTCGCGCACAACCAGCACAGGTGCATCTCCCCTGGAGCCAGCCCTGCTCCCCCGCCCGTGCTCCTGTCCCAGCTCCTGCGCCTGCCGCCCCTGCTCCCGCCCTTCCCCCTGTGCCTGCCGCAGCGCCGCGAGTGCTTCAGCTGGGGAGACGCCCAGGATTTGCTGCAGGCCAGGAGAGGAAGCGACATAGTGCAGCACGGCCTCAGGGGTGTCTAGCTGCTGCTGCTGGGCCTGCCCCCCGTCCTGCTCCCCACACGGTTCCCGGTGCTTTAGCTCTTGCTGCTGCTGGTCCTGGGGCTGCAAAGCTGCCCAGCTTGGCTCGTCCTCCGCGTCCAGCCATGCAGCAGAGACCCATGGGTCAACATGGCCTCCAGGGACAGCAGCAGCAGCGTAACCATCCGGGTGGTCAAGGCGCGGGTCCGAGGCGGGGGTGGCAGCTGCTGCTGTTGAGCGTGGGCTACTTGCAGATGGCTGACTGCTGCCGGACGCTGTAATGCACACACGCTTGTGTACCTTTGCGAGATTTCTGCTGTCAAAAGTGCCACTCTGCGGTAGCGGTGGGTGCGCGCGGGGCGCCAAAGGTCGGTAAGAGTGCTGTTGTGGGGCAGGGGGGATGCGGCGGAGGACCCCAACGTGCACCCGCTGCGACGCCGCAAGTCCAGCAGCGGTTTCCGCTGATAATATCATGTTATAATGGGTGAAGAGTGTATTTCATCGGTGGCGAAGTGGCGATGGCGCTTGGTAACAAGTGGCGCAAGTAAGCATGCTAACCGCACGGGGCGCAAGGCAGCGATATTTCCTTTTCGCAAGCCATTCTGTCTTGCATGTATAAAGAATGCAGAGTGTCGGTAGTGACTGCATGCCAGACGTGACAACGGCCCAGCGGGGCAAGCCGATTGCACTGCGCTGCATGGCCCTCCCCGCCAGCCCCGTGTCCGCACGTGCCCATGCAGCCGCCTAGATGCAGAGCGGGCTGGGCTTTTAGAACACAAAGCATGTATACTTTCTTGCATAGTGCCCTACCCCTTGCTAGCAGTTCTTGAGATAGGCGGGCCTGCACCGGACAGTGCCTGCAGCAGGCACGGGCAGGGGGGAGCGGAGGACGTCAGCGGTGCCCATCGCTTGCCTCACATGTTCAGAGGTGGACGTCAGGCCGCGCGCACCTTCTTGGCCATGTCGGTTTTGCTGGTCAATGCCACTGGCGCGTGATGGCGCACATTCTCAGCCATGTCAGCCCAGGTCAGCCCCAAAGGGGAAGCAAGGAACGTCTTTTAGCCCTTTGCTCCTGGTGCAGGGACCGTGACTTGCACGCTGCACCCACGGCTGCACCCTGCACAGCAGTAGCTTGACACGCCATAAGCACCTGGTGCCACATGGCCATATGGCACTCAGCTGCCAGCAGGGTTCGTCACAATCAGTGGCCGCACGTCCAGCCAAGTGCGTGGTCGCTGTGTTAGGCCGCCGCAGAGCTCAGTTAATGGCATGGGTCCGTACGGGGCGCTGTGGGATGCTGCCATGCCCGACGGCGCCCTGTGGCCCGAGCTGTCTCCATCTGCTATTTGGCAAACAGAACGATATGCAACTCTGCATGCTTGATATATGATACAACATTGATTTCGATGAGGTTCTGTGGCGTGCTCAAAAGACTCCCGTCCGCTGACCGCGAAACCCCAACGGTGGCTCCGTAACTACCCAATCACAGTATCACAGCGCAAACAAATAGACAATAACGCCACACTTGCATGGAGCCGGCCCAGGGCCTGTCGGCCCAGCCCTGCACGGAGAAACAGCAGCCCCCGCAGGAGCCCCCGAGCACTGCCCTGGCCGAGGATCCCGCGCCCCAGCCGCAGCCCCTGGACCTGTTGTCGCTGTTCGATGCCGTACTGCCATCGTACATCCTGGGCCACGTCAGCCCCAGCGGCCGCAAGCTGCTGCGCTCCGTGTGCAAGCGGCTGCGGGAGGAGGTGGACCGGGGGGTCACCAGCCTGCTGGTCAACCGGTGAGGGCCTGGGCCACCAACTGCAGCGCAAGGAGAAAAACGTGTTGGGGTATAGAGGATAGGCTGAGGGTCTGGGGGCTCAACTGGGGCTGCGAGCTCTGGGAGCTGAGGGGGTTACACGTGGGTACCGTATGAGCATGGCGTGCTGGGTCTGGCAAGGTGGTGGCTTAGGCACGGCGACATGCTGCGGAGGGAGGGAATGGGTTGCATGCAGGTACCTTATAACGACAGGTCGGTATAGACAGGGTGGAGCCCGGCGCACCGGGCAAAGGCTGTTGCACTGCGGTGGCCATGCTGCCCAGAGACGGGGAGCTGCTTGGGCACCAGGAACATGGCAGTTGCTAGCATGGGCCGCTGGCTTGCACGAGGAGGAGTGCTTGGTATAACAGGCCTAATGACAGCCTGTCAGTGGCGAGGATTTAACGAGTCAATGATGTGCGTATGGGACAAGCCGAGTGGAGGGTTCGTGGAATATCGTAGCTGATGGGGCTGTCCAGTCCAATACCGGTAGGCCACGCGGGCCGTTTACCGGCATGCATGCACCTGTACCACCAGCCCCATGCATCTGCGCCTTTCAACAGTCGTACCTATGCCATACATGGTATGCGCACACAGGTACAACGTCGCCCGGCTGTCCGCTGCGCCTCTGGCCTCACGCTACCCCTCCCTGCGCCGCCTTGCCCTTGGCGCTGGCGAGGCCAAAGACGTGGCCGCGCTACTGGCCACGCACCTGCCGTACATGCGGAACCTGTACTGCCTGGACCTCTGGTCGTACTACAGCTCCATCAGTACGGCGCTGTGGGACACGATCGTACGGCAGAGCCCGCCGAGCCTGAGGGTCCTTAGAATCAACATCAACGAGAGCCTGCTGCGCCGCATGGAGATGGTGGACGTGGTGGCGGCGCTGGAGGCGTTACAGGCGGCGCGGCGGGCGGCGGCGGCGGGTGGCGGCGGCGGCGGCGGCGGGGAGCTGGTGGTCGAGTTCAACACGGGCCACACGTTCTTCGGCTTCCGCAACACCGAGGCCCCAACCCTGCAGTACCTAGCCGGCGCCAGCTACATCCGCAGTGTGGGGTTCAGCGTGGGGCTCCAGGGGCGGGCGCTCCAGGGGGAGGGCTTCATGTGCATGCTGGCGTCGTACGGCAACGGCGGCGCCGCCACCGCCGCCGCCGCTGCTACTGCGGGGGCTGACACCGGTGGCATAAGCGGCGGCGGTGGTGGCAGCAGCTTGGCGGGGATGTCGGCTGGGCCACCATCTGCCGCCGCCACCACGTTAGAGGCCCTGTCACTGACCAACTACGAGGCGGCGGAACGGCCGCCCGTAGCACCCCTGCTGCACGGCCTGCCGCTCCTGGCCAACCTGCGGCGGCTGACGCTCGACTGCGAGATCTCCCTCGCGGAGCTGTGGCCGCTGCGGGACTGCGCCCGCCTCACCCAGCTCACCGTCGACATGGTGGTGGCGCCCAGGCTCGTACGGCTTGCCGTACAAGGCGCCGCACAGGAGCGGGCGGACGGGCAGCACGGGCAGGGTGGCGGCGGACCGTACGACGTGGGTGAGCTTGGCGGCGCCCTGGCGGTGGCAGCAGCTGGCGGCGGCGGCGCTGCAGCGATGCCGTTGCCTCCGGGCTACGCGGCGCCGCCGGTTCCCGTGCTGGCCCAGGTTCTGGAGCTGACGGTTGGCAGCGAGTCGCACCCCACGTCGTACATGTCGGAGGCGTTTCCTTCGCTCGACAAGCTCACGTGCGAGTCGGGCACGCGGAAGCTGTCCATCTACAACGTGTTCGGGTGCGGCCCCATGCTGCACGGCGCATCCCGCCTCACCTCCCTGACCATCTCCCACCCCCTGGAGCTGCAGTCCGCGTCCGTACTGGCCGACGCCGTACAGCTGACCAGCCTGTCGTACACCCACTGCGACAACGCGAGTACGGTGGCGTTGCTGCGGGCTGCCGTACGGCTGCCGTACCTGCGGCGGCTGGCGCTGTGGGACCACGAGGAGGCGGACGAGTTCCTGGAGCTGCGGGGCATGCTGCGCACACAGCACTGGCAGCAGCAGCAACAACACTGGCAGCAGCAGCAGCAACACTGGCAGCAGCAGCAGCAGCAGGCCCAGATGCAGCAGCAGCAGCCAGGCAGTGCAGAGGACCAGGCCCTGTTTGCAGCCCTGAAAGAGGCTGGGATCTGGGACCAGCCCGGGGAGTGCGGCGGGGCAGGTGGTGCCGGTACGGCAGGTGCAGGTGGCGGGGTTGGAGGCGGGGGCGGCGGGGACCAGGGCGGCGGCGGCGAGCCCGAGCCCGAGACAGACATGCGGGTGGTGTCGGAGGCACAGCTGGAGCAGTTGGCGGCCAGGATGGTAACTCGGAACAGCACCATCACTAACAGCAGCAGCAGCAGCGCCTCCCACGTGCACCACCCCACGGCACCCGCCTCCTCTCACCCCTCCTCCCACCCGGCCCCGCCGCCGCTCCCGGGCCTGCTGGCCCACCGGCAAGCCCCCGCCACCGCCCTGTGTTTTAGCTCCGTGACGCACCTGCAGCTGCGCGCCACCTCCCCCGACTTCATGTCCGAGGTGGTCGGCCTCGTGGAGGACGGCGCGCTGGCCTTCCCTGCAGCCACACACGTGCACCTGGACTGCTGCTACGACCCACCGCTGCTGGACTATGTGCTGCTGGGGCGCGCGCTGTGGGCGCTGCCCGCGCTGCGGGGGGCCAGCGTGGGCGGCTGGGCGACCCCTGGGTCGGAGGGCGTGCTGCTGGCGCTGGGCAGGCGGGTTGGGAGGCCGGAGGTGGTCATGGAGTACGAGTACCCCTTCCTGTGATGGCTGCGGCTGTTGCTGTGCAGACGGGTGATGGGGCGTCCTGGAGGACGGGACCTGAGGTCCGAGGGGATGCCGCTGGCGCCGGGCTCCAGTGTAGGGAGGTTGGGACTGGGTTGGGAGGCCGGGTGGTGGTGGTCATGGAGAACGATTGCTCCTTCCTGTGATGAGGCTGTGGGGCTTGTGCCATGAGTGTGCGTGTGTGTGGGTACCGGTGTAAACAAGAGGTGTTGAGAATAGGAGTCGAGGATAAGAGGTGTGGGTTGGACATGCGATGGTGCGAGCTTAAGTTTGCTGTCACGTGGGGGGCCCGTGCCACCGTGCGAGCCTCACCATAGCATCACATGCTCACTTGACGGTCGGTTGGGCGGGCACGTGAAGCAGCGGCTGGTGGGAGCACGTTTGGGCTGGTGTGTGTGCAGGAGGCTGGTGAGCAGGGTGGGTAGGGGCGGAGCGCGGGTGGCATTCAACAGACGAGGCATTGCCGGCGAGGACTGGCTGACTGGCTGCCTGGCTTGCTTGTTGGCTGGCATGGCTTGCGGGTTTCACAGCAATAGTAGACTGGATTACGTGTGACGGGTACTGCCGCTTAGAGGTTGAGTGTGCGGCTGTGCGCAAGGCAGCGGTGTGGCGCTGACATGGTGGCTCTCGCCCGCACATGCAGCTTGTGTAGTATTCATGTTGCTTCCGGGTCACTTTAGGCGCATGCGAGCACGGTAGGGGACTGCAGTGTTGCGTCGTGGCAGGCAGCCAGTCACCAGACAAGCAGGCAGCGTTCGCAAATCGCATTACCGTATGAGAGGGATCGCAACTTGACGGGAAAGCAGAGCCCCGCCAGGAAGTTTGGGGCTGCAGGTGGATGTCAAGCCACACCGTTGCGATCGTGCCTTGAAGCAAAGCTGCATGGGGCATGCATTAGTTTCTGTGGGATGCTGACGGCGTGGCAGCCATGTAGGCGCTGAGGCAGTGTTATACTAGACACGCTGAACGGCAACCCTGACACGTGTCGTAACGTTGCACGACAAAAGCCTCAATTGACACCTACATCATACGAAAGTATCCAGGCCATTGTTACTTGTACAAATTGTGTAGCTACTGAGGAGTGAAGGGGAGAATTTTGAGCTGCGTCCACCGCCTTTCGCGCGAGCCCCGTAAAGCTGCCGTTAGTCTACCGTCGCATGCTTTCTCACAGCAGCAAACTGCTTCGAGCAAGCAGTCTTTGCAAGTCACTCCGATACGCGCCGCGACTCCCCTTCCCGCGGCGATCGACGTCGGCACTTGCATCGCGCGTTTTACAACACGCACGCGGCTCGGCTACAATGGCAGCGGCGGTGGGAGTGGATGCACATATTGGGCCAGATACCTACCATATGGGTCCCGGCACCCTACGGTGAGTCCTGCACACCTTGTGGGAGGAGGCAGGCGAGGGGGGCTATCTGACACGGGCCAGGGGTGGCCCTTGCAGCCATCAAGCTGCGTAACCTAGCACGACATGGGATGCGGAACTGCTTCATGTAGCTGTATGCCCTCCGAACACGCGCACACGGTTAGCTGCTCTTGGGCTTCACCCTGTGGGGCATGAGGGATCGCCACGTTGCAGCCTTGGGTGTTGTCCGTTACATGATCTTGCGGTGCGGTGGGGTGGTGTACGCCGTTGGGCGCATGGAAGCGTGATGTGCATGCCGTACCGGGGTCACTGGATGCGCCACAGCGCGACGCAGGTGCCTGGCCCTTGCAGCCCTGGTCACACCCTTGTGTCTTCGGCGCCGCTGCTGCCCTTGCGCTCAAAGGTTTCCACCGCTCCCCACCTCCGTCCACATCACTTCGAGCACACCTGGCACACCTTGATGCATCTGCAACCGTTTTTGTGAACCTCATCCTTCGATTCCCCCCCGCAGCATCTCCCGCACTGCGCTGCACGGCGGCATCCGGCAGCGGGTCCTGGAGCGGCTGCGGGCCGCCCTCCCCGAGGACAAGCGGGGGGTGGTGTACGTCAGGGTGGGTCTTTGTGCCGTACATTGTACGACAAGCCGCCACCCGCCGAGGTCGCACCTTCCTCAGCTCGCTCAACGCGGAACCTGCTGCTGACGTGCCCTAACCCAGCCCCCTGCAACCTTCCCATGAATCAATAAGTCACACGTCGCCCATAAGGCTGCTTTTTGCCCCTCGCACCTTCTGACCCGTTGCCCCTCACCTTCCGTTACCCTGTGGCATCGTCCCTCAGGGGGGCGGACCCATGATGCTCTACTCCTCCGACACAGAGCAGCTGTTCAAGTGAGGCCGCTGGGACAGGGCGGTGTAGGGAAGGGGACAGCAGTATAGATTCCTGGGGAATGAGGGAGACCGGCAGGGCCAGGGTAGACGTCCGGGCGCCTGGGCGTTGGCTGTCTGCGCAAAGCTGGCATGAGCAACCAGGTATAGTCGCGCACTGCTATCCTTACTTGCCCACTAACACACAGGGTAGGACGCTCCGCCTTTTCCGAAAAGGTAGGGCGCGTGAAACATTTTTCGTCGCCGTGCAGGAGACTTGAAACCACACCTTATCCACACGCCACACCGCCTTACATGATCTGCATCTAACCCACACCTTCTGCACACCTAACCCACAGGCAGGAGGCGTACGTGCACTACCTCTTCGGCGTGCAGCAGGAGGACGCGGCGGGGGCCATCTGCGTCAACACGGTGCGGCGCGGATGATGGCTGCGGCAGGTTGCCCGTGTGTTCCGTCATGTACGGCATCCGTACAACGGGGGAGGGCTGTACAGCGTCGCAGCATTCGCTCATCCTGCGACGGCAACGTACCTGCAGACGCATGTACGGCGCATGCGGTACAAACTGCCAGGCACCTCACTGGTGTCTGCCCTCCATCATAGTCACAAAGGTCGGGCTTTTGCCTACTGCATTCGGGCTCCTTTCAGCCGGATTGTCGCACACAGTCATGCCTTGTCCTGACAAGCCCTCGTCCACTTCGTACGCCAGGGCCGTGCCGTACTGTTCGTACCCCGGCTGCCCGACTCGTACGCCGTGTGGATGGGGCAATTGGCCACGCTGGACGAGCTGCGGGACAAGTACGGCGTGGATGCCGTACACTGGGCCGAGGACGCAGGGGAGGTCCTCGTGCGCATGAAGCCGGCGTGCCTGCACGTGCTCCGGGGGGAGAACACGGACAGGTGGGGCACGCGCTGCCGAGCTGAGTACACCTCGCCCGCATTTAAGCACCTCTTCAAGGTTAATCCTCCCCCCCTGCGGCCTTTGGTTAACACGTGTTTCCCATTCTCCTGTGCACTCACCCTGCAACCGCTCCTCAACCCTGCTACTCGCACATTACCACTTGCGCAGTGAGCCTTAACCCACTGACACGTGCCATGCAGCGGCGCCAAGGTGGAGCCCCCCGCCTCCCCCCTCCCTGGCGTGGCCCTGGAGGAGGACACACTCCTCAACGTGCTCAACGAGTGCAGAGTGGTAAGGTTTAGAAGAGTTGTGTGGGATTGTAGCGAATACCAATATTTCTGCAGGGTACGACGCGTGGAGCAAGAGCGGGGCGGAGTGCATGGGGCCGGGTGGGTTGAATTAAGGAACAGTGCTTGGTTTGCTGTCGGAGCTTCTGGGCAAAGCTGCAGGTGCTTGGTTTCGTGCTGCGGGTCCGTGGCGATAGTGATGAGGTGGCTGGCTCGCGGTCACGTCCTGTGCCCGGTCGTCTCCGTTTCCTACGTAAACCCTAAGGCTGCAGTTGCTGTGTGAACGTTGCTGTTGCCTGACCAGCGTCTCCGTTGTTTACGCCCTGTTGCTCGCTCGCAGTTCAAGACCCCGGAGGAGGTGGCCATCATTCGGTACGCCAACCAGGTACAAAAACTGCAACTTCTTGCGTATGCCGCACCAGTATCATGCTCCCCGTTGCTCGGATTACACCGTTGGAACCAATGCCATAAGCTGCCACAGGTGTCCCCATGCACGGCATTATTCGTCCTGTCGCCACGCATGTGCGCTTGTGGGCTTTTCCATGACCGCATGACTCCATGGCACGTGTACCGCCCGCCGTACCCGTTGGGCGCCGGGGGCACGTGGTCAAGATGTGTGCAACACGCACCAATGCAATGCATGGATGGCAGGATCCTCCTCAGTAACCGCCTGCCGTACACAGGTGGGCGCCCGGGGCCACGTGGCCCTGATGCGGGCCACGCGGCCCGGGGCCATGGAGTACGGCCTGGAGAGCGAGTTCCTGCACACGTGCTACAGCGGAGGGGGATGCAGGTGCGAAAACGGGCATGATCACTTGGTTTGATTGGCCTATGCTTGTCGAGCCGGAACATGGTCAACATGATTTCTGTGAGCGGATATGCACCGCCGCCGTACGCGCGGCCCCGCCTCCCGACCCGCCGCCAAGCAGCTGGTCTCCCGCGCGTCGATCGGGCGCCACAGCGGCTGAGCTGCTGTCTAGTAGCTTGCATGTGTGTGATCGCAGCCTGCACATGTGCAGTGTCACGTTTGCTCATCCGCACATGCTGTAGCGCTGTTGCTACCCAGGTGACCCATCCACCTTACCTCCCACTTTGTTACGTTTGCGAGCTTGTGTCGTGTCACCCAGCTCACACCAACCACATCTCCTGTCGTAACGCAATTACGTTTCTTTTCATACCGCACAAAGGAGCTTTGTGCGCATCCCCCATCCGCACCATTTGCGCACGAATAATGTCCTTTTGCCGCGCAACCAGCAGGCTCCCTGTGTACATGTAACTGTAATTGTGTACATGTGACTTACTCTCGTGCCGCACAGGAGTGCCATGTACGTGCCCATCGTTGCCTCGGGCCCCAACGGAGCCATCCTGCACTACGGCCACGCCGGGGCACCCAACGGTAGGGGAAAAGGGAGAATTTTTGCCCATGCTAATTGCTCCGGAAAGCGTACACCTGCTTCCAGGCCGGAGCCGTGTAGTGCTATCATGCACACTACCGTGTGTTGTGACGCAGTCACACGGCTTGTTGGAATCATGTTGTGTTCGCAACTGCGTATATGCTCGTGCTTCTCTTTCCCAACGCCCTGCCCATACCACTGGTGCGGTAAAAATCGTACTCAAGGGTGTTCCATGGCACTATGGCGGCGGTGCCTTCGGCACCACTCCCTGCCGTACGGCAGGTCCTGCCGTACCAGGCCCTGCCGTGCCGTACGGTGGTATAACGCTTCTCCATGCTCCCTTCCCTGGTCCCCCCTGGTCCCCCCAGACCGCCAGATCACCCCCGACGACCTCATCTTGGCTGACTGCGGCTGCGAGTACTACCAGTACGGTAAGGCTGAGGCCCACGGATGATCCAGTGTTACACTGTGGGCAAAAGCCGGGGGCCCATAACCGGGCCTCAGACACGAGCCGAGAGGGCTCAAAACACGGGACAGCGCCCGACAGCATACGCGGGGTTCAACTCATCTAGGACAAACCGTGGCAAACGGGTGTACGGCATGATAATGCTGCCAATACCGGTATGGGGCGTGGTCAACACAGCTGAGGTAAAAAGCTTGCAGGCCGAGGAATGGGTTCCGGCAGCAACGCGCAGCCATAAGCAGTAAAATCACACAGGTGCCTTAGTTGTTGTGCCGTTACTGCCGAACTCAAATTTCACCAAAAGGCCAAAAGCCCAAACACCAGTTGGTATGCCGCTATCGGTCGTTACCGACCACCCGCACGTGTTCCATGCCCACCCCTTCTCAAGCGACCTTGCGTCCCCTCTTTCTCTAACCTCCGCACTTGCAGGCTCCGACATCACCACCACCTTCCCCGCCTCCGGCCGCTTCTCCGCCCGCCAGGCGGCGGTGTACGGCGCCGTACTGGCGGCGCAGCGTGCCGTACTGGCGGCCATGAAGCCGGGCGTCAGCTGGACGGACATGCAGGTGCCGTACAGGAGGGTTTGACGGGGAGCTGTTGTGCAGTGGGGGCCGCCTTGATGTGAATGGACGGACCCTCTTCATGGCATCTTGGAGCTTATTAGTCCCCGTGGCGACACCTCCCCTGGCTCGGCCTGCAGGCAGCAGGCTGACCATCACTTCTTTCATCCTTACCGTACATGCTGTCCACGATTGTATCTTATGACCTCTGACTTGCCTAACTTCCCTTCCCTGTCTCTCCCCCATCCCGCTAGACCCTGGCTTACCGGGAGATCCTGACGGGCCTGGAGGCGGCGGGCGTGGTGGCGGGCGGTACGGTGGAGCAGTACCTGAAGGCGGAGCTGGGCGGGCTGTTCATGCCGCACGGTACGGCACGCGTATGGACACTAACCACAGTACGGCAGGGAAAGCTGCGCAGCAACCATACTGTTGTAGCGTGCTGGCGCACTGCCTTGTGATGGATTACAGTAGTCGTAGAGGTTGTGGCGGGTCTACGTCCACCCGTGCCCCCGTGCTGCGATCGCCCGCACCGCACACCGCATACCCAGCTGAACCCCGCACTCACGGCATAGCTCCCTCCTCATGCCCTTGCCCCCCCCTGGCCTCGTCTTCTACCATTTGCAGTGCCCATTTCCCATTTCCCATTCCCAGCCCCACCTACTGCATCGCCCAACCTCCTCCCCTTGTCCCACAGGCCTGGTCCACTTCATGGGCACCAACACACCGTCATAACGCACATGTTCCTGTTCCTGCGGCTATGCCGGCGCCTCCTTGAGGGCCCCCGCCCCTGTTACCCTCTCCCCCCCTGGCCTGGGCCACTTCCTAGCATCAATGCAGACGACATGGGTGTACGTTCGTGACCGTCTCTCCTTTTCCTTTATGGCTCCTCGTGTGCCCCCTGCTGCTTCCCTCATAGGCCTGGGCCACTTCCTGGGCATCAACACGCACGACGTGGGCGGCTACCCCCCAGGCGGCCCCGCCCGCAGCCCCCGCCCCGGGTACCGCTCCCTGCGCACCGCCCGCGTGCTGCAGCCCGGCATGGTGATCACGGTGGAGCCCGGCTGCTACTTCAACCCCACGCTGCTGCTGCCGGCCCTGGAGGTGGGCCGCCGTGTGTATTAGCGTGTTGGAGTATTCGCATGCTGCGTGCAGGTGTGCCGCTGCGTGTGCTGCTTCCTCAACCTCGCGCTGCTGATGGCACTGGAGGCTGGCGGGTGTTGTGTATGTGGGTTGTGGACTGCGGGTAAAAGGAAACCTTTTAAGGTTGACCAGTACTTGGCCGTGTACCAGCGAGTCCGCTCCACTGCACTACGTGACCCACACAGAACCCCGCCCAGTCCAAGTACCTGGTCAAAGAGGCGGTGATGGCGCACCTGGACCTGGGGGGCGTGCGGCTGGAAGACAACGTGCTGGTCACGGAGGTGAGTCTGCGAGCGGCGTGTGTATTAAGGGTATGTGTCCTGTGTATTAGCTCCATGCTAGTACGCCTGGACCTGGGTTAGCGTGCGTCATGTGTAGCACGGCGTGTGCCTGTGCATTAGCCCCATGCGTTCTTGTGCGAATTTGGGCAGCAAGATGCACACCGGAGCGTAGGGCTGCGACAAACGACTGTAGAATCCTAAATCGGCCCCTTGCTTCGCCCTGTGCCCTCTAGTGCTTCCTGCACAGCCGGCACCCTTGCTTCTGCGTCCAGTTGCCCATGCAAGACGGCTGAAAGAGAGCCTGGCATGTTTCCCTGCACACCTTTTCCTCACTGTTCCCTGTCATGCCCACGACAGCTGTAGAAGCCGTGCACGGCATCAACGCCCCTGCCAGCCGCTGCTACCACGCAGGATGCCCTCCTACTGTACTCCTTACTCGCGACACAGTTACTTTGTTCCCCCTACTACGCGCCTGCCCATGCTGCTTACACACACTCACGTCTTACCGCCAATCACCCCTCTTCCGCAGGACGGCTGCGAGAGCCTAACCCACGTGCCCCGCAGCGTGGAGGACGTGGAGGCGGTCATGGCGGGGGCGGCCTGGCCGCGGGGGTAGGGGGCACGCAGCTGAAGCTCACAGCGATGGTTATCTTGCTGAGGAGGGCCTTGGAGTACATCTGTGCATTTCGTCTGCAGATGGTGCACGACGGCGCCGGGCGCAGCGGACACGCAGCTGCTGCCCACAGCGCCACATGCCGTACTGTACGGGGCGGTCTGTTGCAGCTGCTGCTACAGGCCCAGCTGGCCGCGTGCGGAGAGCCCGGGGGGCTATGAGGACGGGAACTTGAGGTGCAGGTATCTAGGTGACAGGTGACGGGGCTTGTTAAGCGTCAATCTGCGCGTTTGGTCTCAACCATTGAGACAGAGCCTTAGTCCTGTGACACCACAGCTGTTTAAAGGACTTCGCCAAAGTGGCCTGAGGGGCCTAAGGTTTTTGGACCACTTCTGGAGTTGTGGGTTGGGATACGCCTGGAGATCGGGCGTGCGGGTGGTGCATGCCCGCGTGGGGTGCAACCCAGGCGGCGCGAGCTGGTTGGTGGCTTCCACCGCAGGGGGGTTACCTGACATTGTTGTAGTGTGGGTTAATAGCCCTGCGGTGCACGGTCAACCCATGTACGGATTTACTTTACTTACGGATCATGATTGGGAGATTGGCCCTGTGACCCCGACGGCCTAACGCGCGCGTGCCCCTGATGCACGAGGTGCCGGCATGAAGGATGTCAGCTGTTTAGTGGCGCAATATATGCCCAAAGGGGCTACGCTATGCATCTCGCTTCCTTGTATCGACTTCGTCGATCCTTGCTTCGCAAGAAAGAGACAAAGGGCAACGACCCCTGTACATGCTGTGGGCCATGAGGTCCGTGGAGGCCGTGATGCACCTGGCGATGTACAGTACTGCGTGGCAGTAAACCAGTAGCTGTGAGGCACTGCCGCACGACAGCGTGCTGGGGTGCGGTTGCAGATGCAGTTGCCTTGCCTTCTCGGGTTAGGAGTTCTTTGGGGACGCGGTGGCAGCAGGCGAGGGCCCTAACTGGCCGTCTGCGGCATAGCGATGTGTGGCTCCTGGTAGATGCCTTGCGAGTTGGTACCAGTACGTGTGTATTAATGTATGTGAAGCAGCAGCGGTGAGGTCCGGACGAACGTGTGGCACCTCATGGCAGTTGGCCCAAAGGGGCCTCCTTTGGGCACATATTGCCACGGTACCTTGCAGCCGGACGGTAACTTGGGCCTGGCGCTCCCCTGCAAGGGCCAATTGGCCCGTTTGTACTCGTACCTACACGATACTGGTATCTGCAGGACGTGGGCGGCACAGTACAGCTGCCGCACGAGGCCTCGGGGCACGTGGCACAGTGGCAGCAGTGCAACTGTCGGGCGATTGCTGGGCTGTGGGGTGCTGCGGGAGCTGTGCAGCTTGCAGCCTGCACTTTACGGCGCAGCCTGCAGGGCCTGTGAGAAACAGCAGCACAAATTAACAGTTCCGGCGTAGTCGTGAACGCGGTAGCGATAGCCGTCGGCGCGTCTCGCCAGGTCTCCCCCTGCGGACGGCTGCGGATGCCCCGGTCGGCCATGCAAGGTCGTGCACGTGCCCTTTGCTACGGCGAAAGGCACTTGGAGATACCTGTCCAGTGAGTGTATCGTAGATGGACAACGTGCTTTGACCATATCTCCAGCCATTTGCTGAAGCCTTCGCGCCAGCAGCACGTTGACGCTCGTTGACGACATACTTGAGGCCCTTCCGCTGCAGCTTTCAGGCACTCAGCCGCAGCCTGTCAAATGGGTTCTATACGTCATTAATATCTGTTAGTTATATTACAAACATGGCCGCGCCGCCAGGAGGACCGGTGTTTGCGATAGATGTAGAGTGCGTTGCGACAGGAACTGATCACAACACGAGATCAGTCGCGCAGATAGCTATAGTGAACGAGCATATGGAAGTTGTGATGGTGAGCGGGCTTTGGTGTTGGGCCTGTCGGGCGCTTCAGCGGACGAGGGTCAGGCCGGGGGTCTGAGTCAAGGTTATGCGTGCGTAGGGCCTCTGGACTTTGACTGGACCGAGCACTCACGCACCATATCAGCATGTAACACCCAACCTTTAGGCAGGGGCGTTTGCGTCCCAACATCATAACCACGCACACTAACCTTTAGGCAAGCTGGGTGGGTGTCGGCCAAAAAACCTTCCATCGCCGTTTGCCCTGGCACCTCCGCTATCCCTGTTACAACCATGGACTTCCATGCCTCACTTCATGTCCGGTCATCGTCCTCACCGCAGAATGTCTACGTGATCCCAGACCGGCCTGTGGTGTCGTACCTCACGGCGCTCACAGGGCTAACAGAAGACATTGTACGGCAGCACGGCGTGCCGCTGCATCAGGTACGGAACCGGGTTGCGGGTACGGCAGGCCGCGTGTGACCATGACAGTCATATAAAGAGAAGAAGGAGAGCCCGTTGCAGCACAGGTAGGGTGAGCCGGGTACGATGGCCGCGGCGGGGGTGTTGGGGGCGGTGGGCTTTTGCATGGAGTCGCAGGATGTGGCCAGGTGCGCCATGGCCACGAGACCGGCGGATGAGGTGCCACCTTGAGATTATAACGCAACACGGTGCTGGTGTTACAGAGGAGGAAGTTCCCGAGGACGGCTGTGGGGCTGGTGTTGGCGGGCGCTGACTTGGACCGCCGGTGCTTGGTCCTGGTGTTGCGTCGGGGGCTGCCAGATACGGTAGAAACGTGGCCAGGAGCCCGACCGACACAAGCATGCATGTGTTGTACCGTACATCAAGGGCGGGACGGCACCCTGTTCGCTGGGAATAATGCTTGTACAAGCTCCAAGCTTGCGTATGCCTGTGACACTGCTCCTCCACCTCGACTCAGCCATGCCGTTGGCGTTCGTGTCATCAGGAAGCCCCCGCACCTGCCCTACGCCGCCCACCACCACCACCACCCGCGTTACCCTGAGGTCCCGTCACTGCCGTACCCGTGCCCGTGTGTCCACTCACGCCCTTCCTCTCCGCAGGCCCTGGCGGCTGTGCGCTCCACGCTGCCCCCCAACGCGGTGCATCATCCGCATAATTCTGAGGCCACTGAGGCCATTCGTACCGCCTTGTGCCCCTTACCCTTTTGCCCCCGCCCCCATTCAGGCTCTGGCGGCTGTGCGCTCCGTGCTCCCCCCCAACGCGGTGCTCGTGGGTCATCATCCGCATGCCACTCACGCCCCTGAGCCCATTCGTATATCCTTGTGCCCCCCTTCCGCCCCCGCCCCCGCCCCCTACAGGCTCTGGCGGCAGTGCGCTCCGTGCTGCCCCCCAACGCGGTGCTGGTGGGGCAGAACGTGGGGCAGGACGTGTCGTGGCTGGGGCTCAAGGAGGGCACGGACTTCGGGGGGCTGCAGGACCTGCAGGTGGGCGGGCGTTGTGTGTGTGCACCGTTAATGCATGGCGGCTGTGGTGTGGGCCCAACGCGGCCGGGGCTCAGTGAGAGAGTGTTCCTCGGGGGTCAGGGTCCTTTGGGATAGGGCACCTATAAAATAGGGCGGGCCCTAAGCTCAAACTAACGTATCTTCCTGTATCGAACAGGTTTGGGCACGGCTTTCGTTTAAACTTGCCTGTGTACGGTAGGGTTGGTGCAGGTGTGCACAGTCGGCAGTTGCTTGTCCACGCGGTAAAAGACATGGCCTGCAGTGGTGGCATCCGGCTTGCACCCGTCTTCCTCGCTCAGGGTCGACCTCGCCTGTTTCTTCCCCATGCCTGCGTCGGGTACTGAACCAAGCATTGGGGTACAGTTGTTTCGTCCTTTCATAACCTAGGCTATCCAGCAAGCTATAACCTACTGGGAGCTGTGCTTCAACGGACGGCATTCATTGATTGACAGCTGATTTGGCCCCACCGGTGCTGCCCTTCTCGCCCCAGGGCCTGTACCGCGTTTGGAACGAGCGTTACAACACGTGGTCGATGTTCGGCCAGGGCCACCTGGCGGCTGTGCTGCTGGGCTGGCAGGACGCGGAGGGGCCGGGGGAACACAACGCGGTGCAGGTGGGACGACAAAGTACACACAGCATGCTATAGGAATGCATGCACTACCAGCATTACCTGGTATTACGGTGACAAAGTAGGCACGTATGGCCATTTGCAAGTGCGCGAGGGGCCGGGATGACACTATTAATGGTACGGAGCATAGGCCGGGTGCATGTCATGCGCCTGGGCCTAGCTACGCCATCGCGTATACGTTTTGCTCACCACGTTTCGCCAGTGAACAGAAGTGCCACGACGCACCCACATCCCTCGCCCTGGACGCATCCACGACCTCTCCATAACCCCTCGGCCTTTGCCAACGTGCCGTATGGCTACCACGCATCCGCTAAAAATCAGGCAACCCGCATGGCCCTCCCCAATACCCCTCCTGAGGACGCCTTCAAGCCCCTGGCTAGCCGAAGCCCTCTGGCCCCGTCCATACGCCGTCGCACCACGGCGCCACACTCCCAATGCCTTACCCGACCCTGGTGCCACCTCAACTCCACGGCCTCCGTAATGCCCGCCTGTGCCATGCATGCTGCATCCCAAATGCCCTTTACCCGGAGAAGCCCTGAAGTCCATGTCCCTCCGTCACTCCTTCACCCCCGCGCACGTGTCGTACCACACAACAACCCTTTTGTATTAACATTGTCGACCCATACGGCCCTCCCACGGGCGCTTCCCCCACGAGGCTCTACTGATCATCACACAATCAGAGCACCCTTCTCCATGTCCTGCCCTCAACCTACTGTCCCCCAGGACGCGCTCAAGTCGATGGCGCTGTTCAACCACCACCGCAACACGTTGTCCCGGGACCCGGACGCCATGGCGGCGGCACACAAGCAGCTGCTGGCGGTGCCCCCGCCGCCCTCCTTCGCCAAGCGGCACGCCAGCTACGAGGGCGTGTGCATGGGCAACCGGAGAACGTGCACGTGCGGGGCGCCGTTCTTCTTCTAGCAAGCCGTTTTCTGTCATTTTGTTTCATGTAATTGATGTAGTTGTGGTGGGTTTTCCTGATGGTGAGGCGCTGAAGCGAACGGTGCCGGCTGCCGGGATGCCTATTGGCAGTGGGGCTATGGTAGGTGTACCGCCATGGGGAGGAGGCGGGCATTCGAGGGGATGCTTACGGGCTTGCTCGACGGCCTTGCCCAAGCAGCCGTGACGGATATAACGAATCGAGAAAGCAGTTGCTGACATGGGAGATGTCTCCCCTGGTTGCTAATCCGCATACATGGACTGACCCCGGCGTTTGGAGGTGACTGCTGTAGGTGTTTGCTTGATACCGAGCTGGTTTAGGTACGTAGCTGACAAGGAGAGCCTGGGAGAACCTTGTGCTTGTGCAGCAGCAGCACTGCTGCCTCATGCGCACAGGCGTGAACCCAATGCCTGGGCCAAACTGAGACGCCCGACTTGACACCACCAGTCGGAAGGCGCACGAAGAGACGTACGGTACCGTTAGACATCACGTTACATGGCCTTGCCTGGCCTGTGCTGTTTCTGGAGTCACATGTGTCGGGCTTTCACAGGCCCGTCAGTAAGCGTGACGGCAGCAGAAGCAATCGTTGCGCAGGTATGCCGAGTCATTGTGCAACATTCACCAACACCCACACTTGGTCCCAAATGCACACAAGAGAGGCAACAAACAGCGCTGTCAGGGAGCAGCGCCTGCCGAATGCCGGATCCGAAGATCATACCATTTATTTGGCCATCAGGCGGTCAGGGCACAAGCTACAGCAACGAAAAGAAAATAGGACAGCAGGTCATCGCAGCTCTTGCAGCGCGTTTCGCAAGACCCAATAATCGCCACGCCTTCTTTGCATCCAATGCTGCCAACCAGCAACAGCATCCATAGCAGCGCACACTTTGTGTTCGTCTCAGCTGCCTGTTCGGTCAAACCTGGCCAAACCTCCGTACGGAGGTCGAACCTGCTCGAGGCCAGGGCGCTTCCACAGCGCCCCTGTCTTGCGCCTCCAAACAATGACGGAATCAATTGGAATGTTTCAAGCCGTGCATCTGAAGCAAGATCGTGTGCCGGAGAGGCACTGCGATGTTGCGCTAAACACAGCTTAGTGAAGGGCAGTACCATGCCGTACACCGATGCACGCAGTCACATGATTGCACGCTACCCAGGCAGTCCTGTGCAGGACCCCTGACCGTTCAACATCCACGGCCCAGAGCCGTGCCGGCATGCCACGTAAACGTGCGCAATGCAGGCGTCAGGGGACACATCAAAAAATACGGCTTGCAGCTGTCACATCGCGCGCGCCCGCCACACGGGCTTCCCTGCACCCTCCACAAGTCACCAGTCCGCAGGTGCGCCATCAGGCACCACCGTCCCAATCACAGGGCGCCCTAGGATGCCTTGTGCACTGTCATGAACGCCTGTGCGCTGTCGTACACGGCAGGGCCGCACCCCGCCCCTCTTCCCCTTCTCCTCCTCCTCCATCCCTCCTCCTCCCCTACCACCCTCACTGCCTCTTCCTCATGCTGTCGCTGTGCAGCCCAGCCGGCGACCTGGCCACCGGCGTGCCGCTGTCCCGCTCTCCCTCGTCATCGTTCTCCTCCACGACGCCAAACGGCCTCGCGCCCGCGTCCACCATCGTGTTCGCTGCCTCGCTGCGCAGCAGCGACGGCGATGCCGCAAAGGCGCCCAGGCCACCCGGCACGGCCATCATGGGCCCCACCAGCTGCGACGGCCGCTTCTTGGCCGCGCTCTCGGGGCGCGCAGGGTCCAGCTCGTCGGCCGCCTGGCCGTCCAAGACACGTGTCACGGCGTCGCCGCTGGGGCCCTCCCCTGCCGCAGCAAAGGTGCCCGGCTGGGGCGACACGCGCTCCACGGGCGGCAGGCGGTGCGGGCGGGCGGGGCCCACGTCCACAGCCGTGCGCTGCAGGCCGTGGTGCAGTGGGAAGGTGATGCCGCTGCCGGAGCGCTCCGTGACCGACTTGGAGATGGGGCGCACCATGCCCGAGGGCGGGGACAGCGGACTGGCGGGGCCGGCGGAGACGCTGCCGCCGCTGTAGCCGCTGGGGCCGCTCTGCTCCCCGCCCTCGGGGTGGTCGGGCACGACGCCGAAGGGGGCCAGGTTGCGGAACGAGGGGTTGGGGGCGGACTGGCGGCCGAGGGACTCGTTGCGGAGCAGCTCGGCAGGGGACTTGGGGCGGCCGCTGGATGGGGGGGCCATGGGGCTGTTGGCCGCGGGGCCCGAGGGGCCAGAGGTCATGATGGGGGCCAGGGCCGGCAGTTTGGTGTTGATCGGCGAGGTGCGCGGGTGCGGGTTGGTGGACACCAGCGGGCCGATCTTCTCGGCGGGGCTGGGGATGCTGTAGCCTGCGGCCAGCGAGCCGGTGAAGGAGCCGGGGGTGCGCGGGTGGGGGCTGGTGCCGCTGGTGTCGAAGCGCGGGGTGCCGGTGCGCGAGCCGGTGCGCGAGTCGGGTCGGGAGCCAGCACGCGAGTGGGGGCTGAAGGGAGCAGCGGAAATGACGGCGCCAGCGGACACCTCGAACTCGGCGTCCGAGTCGGTGGGCCCGCCGTGGTGCACGGACAGGCGCGTGCGGCCCTGCTGCTGCCGCTCGTGCAGCGGCTCGTAGGCGGGGTTGGGCGACACGAAGGCCTCGCGCACGCTGTTGCCGCTGCGGCTAGGCTGGCTGCTGCGCGGGCCGCCGGGCGTGGCGGGCTCGTCCAGGAACGAGCGGCGCGCTTGTGCGCTGGCGGGCGCGACGGCGTCGCCGCCGTCCTGCGACAGGCGGCGCTTCTCCGCACGGCGGCGGGCAACCAGCACTGCGGCAATGGCAACCATGGCAACCAGCGCGGTGCCGCCAACGGCCGCAATGACGCTGGCAATGATGGTGGCGGTGCTGGTGTCCTTCTTGTCGCCGCCAGGGCTGCCGCCAGGGGTGCCGCTGGGGCTGCCGTCGCCTGCCTGACCGGAGCCGATGACAGAGCCGCCACCGGCCTCACCGCCAGCGGGCGCACCACCGCCGTTGTTGTTGCTGGCGTCGCCGCCAGTGCCCTTGCCGGCGTCGGGGTCGGTCACGGTGCCGGAGCCGCCGCCAGTGCCGCTGCCGCTGTCGGTGCCGCTGCCACCAGTGCTGCCGCCGCCGGTGCTGCTGCCGCCGCCAGTGCTTCCACCAGTGCCGCTGCCGCTGTCGGTGCTGCCGCCAGTGCTGCCGCCGCCGGTGCTGCCACCAGTGCTGCCGCCGCCGCTGCTGCCACCGCCAGATGTGGTGGGGTTGCTGGAGACGGGGATGCTGGCGCGCGCCAGGGCTTGCGACACGGCCGCGGCAATGTCGCTGTCTGGCAGAGCATCCAGCCCCACCACCTGGGGCGTTCCCAGCAGCTCCACCCCCAACACCGACGAGGCGGCCGGGTCCGTGAGCACCTTGAACAGGGCCACCGTGCCCTCCGACAGGCTCTTGACGATGTCCGCGCTGGTGTCCGTCACCGGCGGCTCGGCGGGTGCTGTGGGTGGGGGCACGTTGGGGTCCGCGGTTTCCTGCAGCAGCGCTGCCGCGTCGTTCTTGTACTGCGTGAGCAGCAGCTGCGCTTGAGCGCCCTGCCCCCCGGCCTGCTGAAGAATCTCGGCCTGCGTCGCCGAATCCATGCCGTTACCGCCCTTGGGGGAGTTGTCGGCCAGCGGCTGGTTGGAGGAGGCGAACGACTGCCCGACGCCGATCTGGACGTTGATGGAGCCAGGGACGATGGAGGCGATGTACACGCGGTCGCGAGAGATGTTCATGACGGCGCACAGGTTCTCCAGGAAGATGGACTGCGTCGCGTAGAAGGCGTCAATGGTGAGCGCCAGCGACTGCGCGACCGTGACCGCGCTCTCGGTGCGGATCTCCATCGTCTTGCCGCCCGTGATCTTGACGTACAGCAGAGAGCGAGACTGGTCCCAGAAGAAAGCGCCGTGACCCGTGCCGTCGCCCACGGTGGGCGGCTTAGCCTCGGGCGAGAGGCGGCCCTCGAAGGCGCCCATACCGGGCGGCAGCCACACGAAGCGGCGGTTGGGGCTGCCCAGGTAGTTGATCACCAGGACGACCTCCGACTCGGGGGCAGCGTATGGCAGCCACAGGCGGAAGACGTTGGAGGGCGTGCCGGTAAAGGACACGTACGTGGTCTGGCCGGTGGGCAGGTAGGTCCAGAAGGTGGACAGACGCTTCTGGCACGTGTAGGCGAAGCACCAGCCCTGCAGGGGGGTCGGAAGGCAGCGAGAGCGGGAAGGGTAAGAACCAGGTCCGGAACCAGCGGTTACCTTGGTGAACAAGCCTGCCCATGCCCATTCAGCCTGGCAGGCACCCATCCCGCTGCGTGCCACCTACATGGTCCATGGCGGCCGAGACGTAGTCCACCGAGCCGGACACGTTGAACATGACGGGCCCAAAGTTGCGGTCCTCGCTGTCCTTGTCGCGGCTCTCCAGCACAAAGAACTGCGGGTCGCCCCAGATGCCCGCCGCGGGCACGGGGTTGGGCTTCATGCGCTCGTCCAGCAGGAAGGAGCTGCTGTTCTGCGCGCAGCGGTAGCTCTTGAGCACGGACGAGTAGGTGCAGGGGCCGGGCAGCACGGGCGAGCCCTGGTCCTCGGGGAAGGTGCGCGGGCCGCCCAGGAAGGCGCCGGCGATAGTGCCGCGGCCGGCGGGGTCGCCACCGGCGATGAGGGAGCCGTCCAGGTCGTGCCAGTACACGTGGGCGGGGCCTGGGGGGCGGGTAAGCGGGGCAGGGAAGCGGGTAAGCGAAGCTTAACTGTAGTGTGGAGTCGTAGGAAGCGCAGTGGTAACACTGGTCGCTGTGATACTGTGTAGGTGCCAGGTTGCAGGTGCTACAAGGAGGCAAGGGGGGGGGGGGGAAGTGGGCTGTGCCTGTTGTCGTACCTGCGCAGTTGAGCAGCATGGTGGAGCCGTCGGCACGCTTGAGGGAGGCGGTGCCGCAGTCGGCCTCGTTGCGCCACGCGGGGTCGGGGCCCACGTGGTAGAACATGCCCTGGGCGGGCCTGGGGACGGGAATGGCGGCAGCAAGGGGATAGAAAACGCGTAAGCGCCAGGCAACGGTACATGTGCACGTGACGGCAGGGCAGCACGGCTCCTTTGCCCTTCCACCAGCCACTGCAAGGTATGGCAAGGTGTGGCACGGCGCGCTGCTATGTTGCACCCATGCTCACCCGGTGGGCACGTTGACCGCGTTCATGCTGGAGAAGTAGTGCGGGTGGAAGGCCTCGGGGGACTCGGGGTGGTTGGACAGGGCATAGGTGCCGGCGCCGCTGCCGCCGCAGCCGGCGGGGCCCAGGAAGTCGGCCAACGTCACGCCGCTGATGTTGAACTTGCCCTGCACGTTATGAAGGACAACAAGGGGAGACCGATGAGTCAAACGCAGCAACGGTCACACCCATCGAAAGTACGAAACCAACCGAGCCTTAAAGCCCAACTGCTGCATGTAACACGCGGTTCCCTGCCCTGCCGGAACACTGCCGTACTCACGTGCACCACCGAGTAGCCCATGGGCTTGTCCCACGGCTTCTTCTCCGGCCCGACCGTGAACTGCAGCGCAAACATGGCGCTCTGCAGCCCCACGGCGGGCGTGAAGGGCGTGCCCTGGTTGTAGCTCTGACGCGACAGCTTCTTGTGGCAGCCGGGGTCGGACAGCGTGGTGCACGCAGCGCACACGTCGTCGCCCGACTGGCCCGCCAGCAGGCCGCCGCGCCACTCGAGCGAGCCGCGCTCGGTGAAGAAGGCCAGGCGCATGAGCGTGACGCCGCTGTGCTTGGTGTCCAGCACGTTGACGTCGGTCAGCACCACGTCCGTCTCAATGCCGCGCGTGGTGATGATGCCGAAGTCTGGAAGGGGACAAAAAGGGAGCAGCAGCAGCAGCAGGAACAGTGTCGGCCTCAAAGCCACAACACGAGTCGGCAAGGCAGAACCTTGGTACGACGGCACTAGCAGGGCGTGGAAGCAGCCAAGGAGGTGATGGCACCCACCCCAGTTCATGTAGGTGGTGAAGTTGGACAGCGCGGTGCAGCCCGCGGCGTAGGAGGCGGAGCTGGATCGCATCCACACGCCCGCCAGGTTGGAGTGCGCGGCGTTGTTGCGGAACGAGCCCGAGGCGTAGGCGCCGCAGGGCGTGCCGTAGTACATGAAGCCCAGGCGCTCCGAGCCGGCGGCCACGTTGTCCTCCACCCAGTTGTCGGGGGTCATGATCTGTGGGCAGCACCAAGGTGCGTGTGTGTTAGGACAGAGTACGGTATGGTAAGCCGCTTACCAGTAGCCAGTAGGTCCTTGCGTCTAGCAAGAGACAGCGCATGGGGACAATCGCCAGCTACCTACTAGCTTTAACACCTACTGCACAAGGTTGCCTGGGTATTACCGTATGCTTAACGGAACGCCCTCCCACGCACCTGGAAGGACGCCGGCATGGCGAGGTCGAAGCCCGACTTGCCCACCATGTCCTTGATGGTGCCCAGCACCAGGTTGCCGCGGATGGTGTTGCCGCTGCAGGTGCATGACAGGCATGTTCAGCACCAGGTTGCAGTGTAAGGCCATGCCGTGCTAGGTATGCAAGCGTAAGAATGTAATAAGCGGGGCAGCCGCCAGTCCCCCGGGCTGAAGCTGCTGCCCTGCCTGGCCGTGGCCAGAATGCAGCGCTTCCCAAACTACCAACCGCCAGCCCCAGCCCCCTGCCTACCTGGTGAGCACGTCCACGCCCGCAATGTCGTACGACTCGTACATGACGTTGTCGCTCACGTCCACGGCATTACTAACGCCCGCCACGCCCGCCACGCGCACGTTGCTGTTCATGCCGTACACCAGCGCGCTGTTGCGCAGGAAGCTGGGGTTGGCGATGGTGCGGGTGGTTGTGTTGGAGGCGGTGCTGTTGTTGTCCGACGCGGTGACATTGACCGTGACATTGACTGATGCCAGCCGGTCAAACAGCACGCAGGCGCGGCCCAGCAGGCCCGCCTGGCCGCAGTACTGCATGGTCACGCCCGAGAAGCGGCCCGTGGAGTTGCCGTGCACAAGCACACGCCCGCCAAACAGCTCGCCGGTGCCGTAGTTGTGGGTGGCCTCGCCGTCCACGGCCGTAATGGTGATGGTGGAGGACAGCAGGCCGACCTCGGCGCGCATGTCGACCGTGGGGCCGCCGGGATAGGACTTGAGCTTGGCGCCATGGGGCTGCTGCAGCGGCGTGTCCAGCACCAGCGTGGTGCCGTTGTCGCGAATGGCAGTGATGGAACGCATCTCCGACTGCCACACGTTGAAGGTTGTGGCGGTGATGACGATGCGGTCGCCCACGCGCCAGCCATGGCTGCCGTCAGCCAGGGTGATGTTTCCGTCACCGATGGCGGCGGGGGCGGCCAGGCGGGTCCAGCGCCTGGCGACCGGGCGGCCGTAGAGGTCGATGGTGCCGCCGCGGATGGCTGCGAGCACCTTGGATCCCAGGTTCAGGCTGTTGTCGATGGCCCAGTCGGGGGTGTCGCGGGAGCCGTTGAGGGCGATGGTGATGCGGCGAGGGTGCGGGGCGGAGGGGGAGCCGGCGCGCAGGGTGCCCTTGCCAATGACGGAGATGTAGGTGGCGGTGAGGGTGATGTCCTGTGTGGTGTCGAACAGCACGTCGCCTTGGATGACCAGGTAAGCGAGCGGCGGGGGCGACACGTCGACCACCAGGCGCCAGCCGAAGGGCACGGTGACGTTGTCGCCGGCCATGGGCATGGGCAGGGGGTCCCAGGTGCTTGCGTTGGACCAGTAGAGCACGTCAGAGCGGATGTCGACCACCTCCTCGGGGATGGAGTTGCAGCCGCCGACGGGGCAGTCCAAGGCCGACACCTGCAGCCAGTTGTCGCGTGGGCCGGACACGAAGACGGAGAACTTGGTGTCGTTGTAGGTGCGATTGCCCCACCACCAGGTGTTGGGCGTGAAGGTCTTGTTGTAGTAGAAGGCGCCGTGGGAGGCGTTGGCGGGCAGCGGCATGGCGGTGAGGCTGGACTCGCGGCCGTTGACCTCGAAGTGGTTCAGCTTCTGGATGTGCTTGGAGGAGATGAACACGTGTTGCGCGGCCGTCATCAGGTCCATCTTGTGCAGCCTGCGGGGAGGGCGCGGGAGCAGGGGGAGTTGCGGGGAAGCGGAGCGTAGGCAACGGGGGAGTCACAGTTGCCTTATCAGACGCTTACTCACAGCTAATACTGTAGGGCTATAGCGTAACTATGACTGAGTATCCATGCCGCACCACTTCGGTCCTGTGAAAGCCCACAACAGCTCTGCCCTCCCCATGCTCCCACACACTCGACCAGAACCCTATCGCCCTGCCCACACAATTCGCCACCCGCACACCTGTCCTTTGCTCTTTCCCTTCCCCACCTGTCCCCAGTACATGTGCCCTACCCCAGCAAAGCAGGGCCCTGCCGCCCAGGCCCCACCGGCCCTCCCCATCCCGCCTCACGTGTAATCCTTGGGGTCCAGCCTGAAGGGCATGTCCCAGTGCACCCAGTAGTCGCGGCCGGTGGCCACCGTGAACTGGTAGCCATCCTCGTTGTAGTGCGTGAAGTTGACGCGCGAGGTGCGGTTGGTGGCCAGGCTGACCAGCTTGAGGTCCTTGGAGGTCAGCGCCTCGGGGTCGTGCTGGTTGAGCATGACGCGGCGGAAGGTGAGGGAAGGCGCGCAGAAGGCGCCGTTGTTGGAGCCGCGGTCGCCGCGGACGTAGACGCACTCGCGGGGGTCAAACAGCTCGCTGTCAACGGCCGAATGCCACGTGGTTCCGTTGCCAACCGTCCAGTTGGCGGCGGCGGCCTGGGCGAGCAGCGTGGGGTTGGTTGTGTTGGGGTTGATGAGGGTGCCGTCCGTGTCCAGGAAGACGCCCTGGTGGCCCCAGGACCAGAAGGAGAGCGCGGGGCGGCTGCCATCGGACTGGACGAACTGCAGGCCGGAGGTGAAGGTGGTGGCGCCGCCCTGGAAGGTCTTGCACTTGCCGCAGCTCTCCAGCGCGTAGAACTGGCCGCCGGTGAAGTCCACAAAGGTCACGTTGATGAGGGACATGAGGGCAGAGTGGTTGGGGTCGGCCTGGACGGGGCTCTGCGAGATGATGCCAGTGACGCGGCGGTTCGAGGGCCAGGCGCCCGCGTTGCCGCGGTTGCCGGAGGTGGTGCGCGCGTAAATGGTGGCGTTGTGCAGGCCGGCCATCTGTTCCAGCTTGACGTCGTAGCGGTTGCGGTTGTCAACCACCCAGGACAGCTCGAACGAGGCGCCGTTGTCCTTTCCGTTGACAATGTGCTGCACGGGGCCCGCACCGTTGTCGCCCATGACCGTGTTCGCAAACTGCACCAGGCCGCACTGCGTGCAGATGGCGGCCTTCATGCCGTTCTTGTACGACACCAGGCCGTTGAAGACGGCGGGCGACTGGACGAAGCCACCGCCGAAGCCGTTGCAGGCGGTCTCCACGGGGTAGTACTCGGGGTGCACGCGCAGGCCGTAGAACAGGTTGGAGTGGGCGCGGTTGTTGGTGAACTCGAGCATCTGCGTGAACTTGGGGCACACCTTGTCGGTGTACGACGGGCCCTCGGGGTTGTCCAGCATGCGGTACCAGTAGCCGTACGCCATGGAGCCGGCGGCCACGTTGTTCCTGCGGCACGCGCACGTGTGTGGCCAAGGGGGCTGTCAGCTCTCGGGCAACAGGAAAGCACCAGGTGACCAGCCGGCTGCAAATGCACAAGGCACACGGAAGAAATAACCCACAGCCCAAGCAAGGTACAAAGGAAGCCATGGCTACAGGGCGCTGCTGAACAGTCGCTTCCAGCTTGCAGCCCTCTCACACCTCACCTGACGGTGTTGTTGGGGTTGGTGATCCAGAAGGTGGCTGGGGTGGTGTCGGTGTTGAGCAGCGCGTCCGACACGCGGGTCAGGATGCCGATGTTGCCCTCAATCAGGTTGCCCGACTCGATACCGTCCTGTTGGCAGAAGGCAGCAGGTTGACAGGGGTTGAGTAAGAAACGGGTGGCATGTAGGGCACAGGAGCAAGGCCTGAGCACACACGTGCTGCCCCGCCACTTCCTGCCAGTCAACTGCTGCGGTCACAGGCAGATCTCATCCAGCCCGGTTCCTCCCCCGCTCCCATGGCCGAGCCATGCGACACCCGCTGAACATATGAGCACCGCCCCCGAGTCCCACTACCCTATCCCGTGGTCCAAGCCTCCCGCCCTCACCTCCAGGAAGAAGGTGTGGCCCATGGTGTTGTAGGCCAGCGTGTTCTGGATGATGGCGCGGTGCGTGCCGTGGATGGTGACCGCGCGGTTGTAGGTGTGGTGGATGGAGCAGCCGCGCACCCAGCTCTGGTAAGCCACGTCGCCGTGCATGTGCCAGTGGATCGAGTAGCGGCCCAGGCGGAAGGCCTGGCCCGACTGCGTCACCTCCACGTTGTCCAGCTGGATCAGCGCTCGTGGCAGGTACGACGGGGAGTTGACCATGATCTGCATGCCGTACATGTACTTCGCGCTGTCAGCGTCGCCGGTGAGCAGGATGTTGCGCGTCAGCACGGCGACCTCGGCGCGCATGTCCAGGCCGGTCGCGACGCCGGCCTGGCGGTGGATGACGCCCAGGTGGGTGTACGACAGGGGGGCGTCCAGCACCAGCATGGTGACCCCCGGGTCGGCGGTTGCGTTAACCGACACGATGGTGGCCTCGTCCACCTCCTCCGCATAGAAGGAGCTGGAGGCGATGACGATGCGATCGCCGGCCTGCGGAGGAGGGGCGGGGAGGGAGGGGCAGGGAAGGGCGGGGAGGCAGGCAGGGGGTCAGGCTTGGTATAAAAAGGTTGCAGGCGCACAGGGAGCTTGGGCAGCCTACAAAAAACAATGAGTTTCATGTCTCACGGTCTTGGGAAGCAAGAGGGCCTAACTATGTATCCTATACACCTGGGCTAAGCATGCCCAGCCCCTACCCTCCACGCCCCGGCCCGCCTCCAGGCCCCAGCCGCTCACCTGCCAGTTGACCTGCCCGTTGACAAAGATGCGGTTGGTGCCGGGGTCCGCCGTGACGTTGAGCGTGGTGTAGGTGGGCACCTTGGGCTGGCCGTACATCTGTACGACGCCCTCGCGCACGCCCAGCGCCTTGGCGCCGTACATGGGCAGGTCCAGGGCGGTGGGCTTGCCGTGCAGCGTGATGGTGGCCTTGTTGGTGTACGGCTTGTCCGGCGTGCCAATCGTCAGGTTGCCGCCCTTTACAATGATGTAGTTGGCCTGCAGGTGCACGTTGGGCTGCGTGTCGTCGAAGATCAGGTTGCCCTCCAGCACGAGCACGTACAGCACGGGCGGGGACACGTCCAGCAGTACGGTGATACCGTACGGGATGACGACGGTTGCGCCCTCGTCGGGTAGCGCCTTGCCGCCCCAGGTGGAGTTGCGGCTCCACAGGTCGATGTACTGGTAGGAGGCGAACGAGCGGGCGTAGCCGCGGCCGGTCTGGTAGACCACAATGGGCAGGGGCTTGCGGACGATGGTCTGCGGGGGCTTGCCGGTCAGGCAGGTGATGGTGGTGGCGCTGACGACGGTGACGTTGGTGCACGACACGTTGCCGATGGTGACGGTGGTGGCGGCGGCAGTGTCGAAGCTGCCGGTGAGGGTGATGGGCGTGCCGCCCTCGGTGGAGCCGCGGGCGGGGAACACGGACGACAGGTTGGCTTCCAGGGCGGGGTCGAAGGAGAAGGTGAGGGACGGGAAGGTGACCTCGGGGGCGTCGGTTGTGGCGATGACGCTGAGGGGCAGGGTGGTGATGGAGGCGGGGCGGGCGGGCAGGGGGCCGGTCTCGCAGGTTACGCTGGTGGCGGAGGAGGCAGAGACGGTGCAGGTGCTGTTGCCGAAGCGGACGGCGACGAGTGAAGGGTCGGTGTCAAAGCCCAGGCCGGTGATGGTGACGATGGTGCCGCCGCCGCTGCCGCCAGAGGTGGCAGAGAGGGCAGTGGCGGTGAGGGGCACGGTGTAGTAAGTATGTATGCCACATCCCCAGGGCTGAATGCACACAAAGACAGTGTAGTTGGAGGCGGGGAGGTAGGAGGGCAGGGCGCACGAGACGCTCTCGTTGTAGGTGTTGATGGTGGTGTTGGAGAAGGAGACGGTGGAGGCGGTGCAGGGGATGGCGGGGGAATTGGGGCCGGACTGGAGCTCGATGGAGGCGTTGGTTGGGGCGCCGACGGCGATGACGCGGAGCGTGTCGTTGTAGGTGCCGAGGCCGTTGAAGCCCCAGGAGAGGGACAGGCGGCCGCCGGCGTCGGGTGCGCTGGTGGGGGTGGGCACCTTGACCCACGGGGTGCGGGCGCCGCAGAAAATCGTCTGCTGGTTCCACACCAGCTGCTCCTCCACGACGCCAGTGTCGGTGTAGTACACAATAGGCCGCCAGCGCAGCGACGTCTTGAAGGTGTTGTTGCCGGCGTAGCCTTGGGCGGTCGGCCAGAACACGCGCGGATAGCGGATGGCCACTGTGGGTCCGTCGCATGCAAGGACCTGCTGCTCAAAGTTGCCGGCCATGAGGGCCGTGTACGCCGGTGAGGGCAAGCTGTTCTGGACGGGTTGCCCCTCACAGTACTCCTTGCACAGGTAAATCGACGGGTCCCACTGCATCTCCAGGCGGCGCTTATACACAGGGTCGACGATGCCCTTGACCATGCCGAAGGTGGTGACGTTGAGGGTGCCGCCTCCGAACAGCGACAGCTGGCACGGCTGGTTGGGGATGGTGGACAGGGGGCTGTTGAACTGGAGGAACTTGAGCTGGAAGACGACCTTGGGCAGGTCAACGGCGTAGGTGACGGGGGGACGGGCGTAGCCGAGGCCCTTGACCATTACCGACACGTCCCAGGTGCCCACGGGCAGGGCCGGCACGATGCAGTTGATGCGCTTCTGGCCGAGGGTGGCGTTGATGAACGAGATGTTTGCAACGCTCGGGATGACGCACTCCTGGCCGCCCAGCACGATGCTGATCTGGTCCATGTCGGGGATGTTGGGGTCGGTCATGAACTGGCCGTACACTTGCATGTTGATGGTGGGCATCGAAAACTGCGGCGGGTTGACGCCCGAGGAGGTTGGCACGCCGGGCGCCGGTACCAGCAGCGGCGTGCGGTACATGGAGTACAGGTAGGCGCACGTGCCGGCGGGGGTTGTGACGGTTGGGGGCTCGTACGACAGCACCGGCTGGCCGGGCAGGGGGAGCGACACGGTGGCCTCGGGGCACTGGGCGACGGCGGGGATGCCGTTGACGGTCGCGGTGATGGGCACGGGCGTGCCGGGGGGCACGGGCGTAACCTTGGCCCAGGGCAGGGTGGTGAGGGCCTGGGGTGGTGGGATCGGTGCGGGGTGGGGGGCAAGGCGGAGCAAGAAGGTTAGCGTTTCATCCGCTACGGGTCAGCTTCGGCAAAAGTGGACGCGCAAGGTGGTTTCGGCAGGTCGATTGACACACAGGTGCAGGAAGGTATGGCAACGCCTAATAAGCCAACACCCTGCTTGGGCTGTGTGTGGTGGCCTGCCAAGCTCATAGCCACCCCTCAGCAAGACATACGACAGCTTGCCAACTGACACTGGCAAAAAGTGGTCACAACACGATTGATCAGCCCACTTACCGCAGTGGCGTTGGGGGCCACCTGCAGCTGCACCCGAGCCAGGCCCGTCCACTCCACGTAGGTGACCACGATCTTGTGGTAGCCGGCCGCCAGTGACACGGTCAGCTTGGTGAGGCGGCCGCCAATCAGCGAGTCATCAATATACAGGCGCGCATCGTCGTCCGAGTTGATGTAGAACGTCACGTTCTCTTGCAGCATGGTCTGTGGGTAACGGTGAGTAATACCGGGTGGGAAGGCAGGGGAGCTAAGTTAGCAAGGCAGGGGTGAGGGCCATTAAGGAGGCGCATTGCATACCAGGAAGGCGGCACCGGTGAAGAAGTGCACATACGTTTATGGCATCGTGTTTACGTGGTGGGAGACAGCGCAAATGGACTGGGACTGCATATATGGTATGCCGGTATGGACACGGCCCACCTGCCAGTAGAAGGTGAAGCGGCCGCCCCAGAAGTCGGGGTTGATGACGTTGGCCATGGGGGACGTGGTGTTCCAGTTGAGGTTGAGGCCCTTCTCCAGCTTGGTAAGCGCTGTGGGATGGGGGCATGGGATTGAGGGCCCAGGGGTATAAGAAGGACAGCTGCAATAGGCCCCATGCTGTGCGGCAGCATCAAGCAACAAGCTGTGCACCTAGCAGTACCTCGTGGTCATTGCCGCTTCAAGCCAGACACGACCTACCCATCCGCAGGCCGCACCCCTTCAACCCAAACCCCCACCTCCTGCCCCACCAGTCTACTGCGTTTCAATGCCCCCGGATCCTCCCTTTCCCGTACTTACTTGGCCGCTGGAAGTTGATCAGGTCGGGCAGCGAGTAGATGTTGACGCCCAGGTTCCAGTACTCGGCCAGCACCGTGCCCATGAGGCCCTGGGCACGGCACTTGAGCTGCGTCGCGTTGGCCACCTCGATCAGGGGGCAGTCCAGCCCGCCAATCGACACCGCGTTGGCCGTCATGTTGTTTGGCCCCACCGCAAAGCCCGCGCCGGCGGCGGTAACCGTCAACGGCAAGCCGCCCGCAATCGAGCCGTAGTTGTCGACCACGCCCGCCAGGACCGTGACGAAGGTGAAGGTGCCGCGCTTGAGGGCATCAACGGAGCCCTCCCCGTTGGCCTTGCGGAGCACCAGGGTGTAGGCGCCCGCGGGCAGGTCGGGGGCAGTGCACGTGACCTGGCCGGCCTGTGCGACCACGTTGGTGCACGTGCCAAGGACCTGGCGGCCCTGCAGCACCTGCACGGCGGTCACGTCCTGCAGAGCTGCGCCGTTAATGGTGATGGTGGTGCCCAGGTAGCCGGTGGCAGGGGACACGCCCTGGATGGCGGGGGTCAGCTCCGTGGAGTAGCTGCGGGGGAAGGAGGAGTCGGGGAAACGCAGATGGGGTAAGCTAGGCAAGCGGGGGCGCTATGCAGCAGTGGACAAGGCATGGCTTGCGGGCAAAGGAGTGCAATTGACATTCCGGTCAACAGCACAGCAGAGCGGTGTCGAAACAGGGCCCCTCCCTACAGCGTGCGTGAGCTAGTTGCGACGCTTTCAGCCCACCGGTAGGGAGCACTCTCCCAGCCCAGACCCCTCAGCCCCACACTCGACCACCCTGCTAGCCGTGACCCACCCAAAGTTGCAGGCGCCGTCGTCGGTGGCACAGCGAGAGCGCGGCGTGGTGGAGCGGCTCCAGCAGTACTCCCGCAGTACGGTGGTGTTGTACGACGGGTTGCAGATGACTACCTGCACGCCGCGCTGCTGCGTGGCCACGGGCAGGACGTTGCGGGCCATGGCGTCGTCGGCGTCAGCGTTGGTGGCCAGGTGCGCGCGAGTGACGCACTGCAGCTGCGTGCCTGTAGCGCTGACCACGTCGCACTGGATGACGCCGTTGAGGAAGGTGGTGGAAACCGGCACGGTCAGGAACACGATGTTCTCGGCCGCGACGGTTGAGAAGCCAGAGCCGGTGATGGTGACCCTGGTGCCGCCGCCAATGCTGCCAGCGCTGGGGGACACGGACGCGATGACCAGGTCAAAGTTGATGGCGGAAGCCGACAGAAGCTGCAGTCCGGACGCGAGCTCCACAAGCACCTGGTAGTCGCCAATGGGCACAGCGCCGCTGACGCAGGCGACGTCGTTGGGGGCGCCGGAGCCGGCGGGGGCGACGGAGGGGCAGGGGATGCGGCCGGCGTAGGCAGCTGCGTCGGTGGTGAAGTTGGCGGAGGCGGCGAGCTTGGGGACCAGGTACATGGCCCGCACGTCCGCGGGGGTGGCGGAGCCGCTAAGGGTGACTGCCACACGGCCGCCGGCAGCGGGCATGGCGGCCGGGCTGCTGATGGCTGCGATGGCGGGGGCTGCGTCGGACGCTGCAATGGTGAAGTTGCTCGGGGAGTCGGAGTCGATCTCAGCGCCCTCCTCAAACACCTGGGCGAGCACGGTCGCCGCCGGCGCGGCCGAGGCAGCTCCGGGGTACAGCACGGTGAGGGAGGTGGTGGTGCACGCCAGCACGCGCGTGGCGACGCCGCCAATGGCCAGCACGTTGTCGCCGCACTTCTCGGCGTCAAAGCCCTTGCCCACGAAGCGTAGCACGGTGCCAGAGGCCAGGCCGGCGGCACGGACGGGCTGCACGTCCGCTACGTAGAGCGTCTTGAGGGTGATCTTGGGCGCGCCTGTGGCGAAGCCAAAGCCCAGCACACGGACCGACAGCTGCCGTACGCCCGCCGCGGCCACGTCCGCGACGCTGCACACGATCTGGGTGGCGGAGGAGGAGGTGACGTTGCACAGGGCGTCGCCCACCTTGACCTCGAGGCCGGTGCCCAGCGTGAAGCCGGTGCCGGTGATGGTGATGGGCAGGGAGGCCTCGGTGCTGAAGGCCAGGGTGGAGGGCGTGACGGAGGTGACGGTGGGCGTGGCGTCGGAGCTGTAGGCGAAGCCGCAGATACCGGAGGGGTGCGCGCAGGCGGCGGGGGCGCCGTTGACCACCACACGGATGCTGCTGGGCGAGGCCACGGCCAGCTGCAGGAACTCCGCGGGGATGGGGGCGTACCAGGCGTCGGGGGTGCCGTCCTGCACGGTCACGACGGCGACGGTTGGCTTGACGCCCAGCAGGTCGCGCGTGTCCGCGACGCGCAGCGGCGGCTGGTCGTTGGGGTTGCCCTCGGGGTCAAACGTGACCACGATGTTGTAGCCGGAGGCGCCGTTGCCGGCGATCTCCACGCGGCGGGGGGTGGACATGCCGGGGAGTGTGCCCAGCGCCTGGCGGATGGCCTCCGGGCCGTCGGTGAGGCTGATGCGCACCGACTCGCACTCGGTGCCGTAGCTGACCCAGAAGGCGCCGGAGAGGGGCGGGTTGGCGGGGCGGACCTCGGTGACCAGCATGACGCCAGAGACAGGGGTGTCCTCGGAGCCGGAGGCAAACAGGTTGGGCACGTTGTCGAAGACGGAGGCGTCGAAGAGCACCGTCCAGACGGTGGCGACGTAGGTGCCCTGCAGGGTGGTGTTGACGCGGACGGTGGTGTACTGGCCGGTGAGGTTGCGGACGGCGGCTTGGACGAAGGCGGGCGTGGCGTTGAAGGGGATGGCCTCGGGGGCGACCGAGCTGCCGGGGACGCCGAGGAGGAAGGAGCCGGAGGGCTCCACGGCGGGCACGGGCATGGCCTCGCTGACCAGCACCGCAACGCCAAGGGTGGCGTCGGGGGGGCCGGGGGGAGGGGGAGAGGGGCCGGGCTCGACCAGGGGGTTGACGTAGGTGCAGGTGGAGGGGGTGAAGGT
>VFQN01001480.1_pt1 | contig 39230 bp, 67 predicted proteins | sample 3512371 | NCBI WGS metagenome assembly VFQN01 (sample SAMN10412370, study PRJNA504923) | tailings metagenome | isolation source: Replicate 2 from Balatoc abandoned mine | place: Philippines: Itogon, Benguet | collected 2017-08-28
CACCTAACGCCGGCCGGCAGAACTAAGACAGAACACGAACACAGACAAGAACAAGGCTACCTGCTTGCATACAGTCGCAAGGCATGCCCAAGGAATGCACGTGCCGGTATTGGGGTCCGACACCTGGCATGGGGACAGCTTTGGCGCCTAGGAACGACTTCTTCCGTCCCAGCCTCCCAGGGGAACGGGGGTTGGCCAACCAACTGTACGCAGCTGGTCGGTAAGCATTAAGCAGTCGTCAGCAGCCAGAAAAAGACCATCACTGCGTGCGCCTGCTGTTGTCGGTAGGTAGGGCCTTACGTTAGGCGGCCGGCCACGCCTTCTGGGCCACGCCGCCCTGCACGCACCCAACACGGGCGCAGCTTGCCACATGGGAAAGTGTGCAGTGTGTGAACCCCTCCCTTAGACGTTCAGGACCGCATGTCAGCTACGTATCCGGAGGACGCCAATATCCCCGTGTCCGCCTGTCCGCCTTGCTCCGCGCTCCGTTGGGGTGCCACACGAGCTTAATGGAAGTGGTGTTGCCGGCGATACTGGCAACATTGTACATAGAAGAAATTTGTTTTGTTGGTAAGCAGCATGCACACCGGCTACGCATAACTACTCAGGGAGTGCGTGACAAATGCTGCAAAACGGCTTTGTCCAAGGCCTACGCTTGACCCGTTGCTATGCATTCGCCTAACTAGCATTTGGCATAAGCTATGTTGAGGGAGGGACCCGCGTCCAGAAACTGCGACGAGGAAACGCGTACGTGCGGCCGTACTGCCGGTCCCGGCTTCACTCCGTGGGGTTTTGCAAGGAACGACTAGGCATTACCTCGTATCAAGCAGTGTATCTCCAAACAGAGCTAATCAGTACATGACAGAGTGCTTACCCCCTGTGAGGAACACCCATGACAGCAGCAGTGACACGGGCAGCTGCCCAAGATAGTCTGTGACTGAGGCATAAATTCCGATCCAATAGAGCGACACGATGAACAAAGCCCACAATGAAGACGCGAAAACTGTACCCTTTGCGGTGGCGATGTGGCGCAACCTGAAAGGTCGCCTGGCTGTGCGCTGGGCGTCAACCAGGAATGCTGCACAGGTGAATCTGTGGTATAGCGTTGCGAGAGGGCGTGTGCACATCCTCGAAGTCTGGTGGTTACGAGAGCGACAGCCAGCGAAAGGTGTTCTGCCTCAGCGCGACGCTCCTTTTGTACGCTGCATTGTACGCTGCCGATGGTCTTACAATAAGCCAGCGAACATTGGATCTTGCAGTTGTCGTGTCGGCAGCCACGGAAGCCCTGTGCCCGTCAGCCCGGCCAGAGCCCGGCTGTGACGAGACGCCCAGGGTGAATAGGTCCGCAAACACCCTCCCAATGATTGGAGGCTCTGCCGCAGTGGTCTCCCAGTTGTCTCTCAGTTGGGACATTGGCTGTCGCGGCATGCTGGCAGACGGCAGCATACTAGAGCGCTGCCACCCTGGGGCCCATGGGCCAGAGGAACAGGTCCCTCTCACGTCACGCAGTCCCGGAGCCAAGCGACAGGGGACAATAAGGCGGTCGACGCAGCCTGCACTGGCCTGCTGCTGCGTCGGTGCATTTTAGAGTAGTCTACTCCAAACTAATTGCGACTGCGCGCACGCCACGCAGTAAAACATGGTCCCACCGCGTGGACGTTTACCCAACCTCCTTCCGTTCACGTCACCCTTCCTCCCCTTTCTTCCCCCTTCGTCTTCCCAACATTCCCCGCTCCCCCCGCAGTCCCTGCTGTCCCTGGTGCGCGGCTCCCCCCACGTGGCCATCGTACCGCTGCTGGCCTTTGTAGTGCTGGCGGCGGTGGGCACATGGGCGGTGTGCCACGTGGCGGCGATGGAGGCCGACGACGTGGAAGTGAGTGGTCCAGTGTCACGTACTCGTTGTGGCCGCGAGCTGGGGGTCCGTGGCCGGGCCGAGCGCCCTCCTGGGCCTTGCCACCTTCAGCCGAGCTCGAGTATTAATCCGTACCATTTCGTAACCTTGCAGTGTACTAAGGCCTGCCTGGATCCCACCAGGCGTAAGCCCGACACCTGCGCAAAAAGAGAGGATCGACAGCGTCAGGGTTTGTGAAGCTTCAGGCCCTTTGCAAACCCCTGCCACGCAGGACCATGCGCTCGCAATCGCTCGAAGCACCGCCGTACAGTTCGCCGCGCAGCTGCTGGCGGTCTTCTCCCCTGTGGAGGTACTGTCCCAGGTGGTCACGGCGGAACCCGAGTACAACACCGTACGGCACGTGTACAATGTGCTGGCGCCCGCGCTGCTCGCATCGGTGAGACGAAGAGCCATGGGACCATGCATTCCAGGGCGGAACGGCGCTGGGATGTGGGGTGTGAGACAAAGCGAAGTGGGCCATGAGTGCTGGTGCAGGGAGACGGACTGCCGTGTTGCTGCACCAGACTCCGGAGGAGGGTTGCAGGGTCGTGCACCCGCCAACTGCTCAGTGCGCACCGTTGAAGTACAGGCCGCCATGTTCCGAATGCTGCACCATTATCCACATGCACGCTGTGTGAAGTAGTGCAGTGGGGATATAGTCCGACTACGTGGTGGGTCAACCCTTTTGTGACAAGCCTCACGCCTGATTGTGCGCCCTCCGCTCGCAGGCCCCAGCGCTCTCGGCCATCCTGTTAGCGCCCATCGGCTTCATCCAGTTCGTGGTGCCTGAGCAAGCGAGCTACCTGCGGAACAACAACGCATTCGACGATCGGGACCCGGAGGCAGCAGCAGCTGCACGCAAGGCCGTCCAAGAGCCTGGCATCGCCATCGCGGGCCCGCTGCCCCCACTGTACGGCTCCAAGGGCGGCCGGGTGCTCGTCGTACGGCGCTCTATATTCGTACCTGCCTCAGGCCCGAACGAAACCTTCGGCCGTCCCAACGCCACCAACCCTTGGTGCGGGTCGCTCTGCGATTGGAATGCCACAACTGGGATGGCGTTCTGGGGCTTTGCGGCGGGGTTTGTGGACATGGACTCGTTCCTGGATCCCAGTAACCCCAACATGGCGCTGAGCAACCCGCTGTCGACGCTGGACGAGCTGGGCTTCAGCTACACGCTCGTGACGGCGGATGGCGTTACGGTGGCGAGCAGCGCGAGGGCCCCGCGTGTTGCTGCGCAGGCGGAGGTGGTGCTGCCGGGCACGCAGGTGGGGCCGGGCGGGGAGGTAGCGACCCACGGGTCATGGCTTCGAGTTATCGTTTACCAATTCTATGGTATCGGTATTGGTATTGTTACACTTGGCAGGTGTAACTGCCCATACGAGCCGTAAGGCCCAAGGGTTACCACATCGCAGGATCAAAGCATGAGCTACGGTGCAACGGGGCACCGTGTGTTTGTCCAGAACAAAGTCGATAAACATTCACGCAAGAGTATGTGCCTTCCATCGTTCCATGCGTGCTGATACCCAGCGAAACAGCAAAGTAGCTGATGTCAATGCAAGTTGAGTAACCGTAATTCAGTAGTGGTTGGTTGCAGCGACCGACGCAAGTGCTTTATCAATTGTCCCCGCTAGCCCCTGCTACACTCCATATTTCATCCAGCCACCCCCTTCAAAGATCTCAATCTCAGCGCCCTTCCACCGGGGGGTCAGTCCCTGCCCCTTCAGCCTCTCGAAGATGCCCTGCCTCTCCTTCCGTAGGGCGCGGCCCTTGGCCGTCAGGTAGGGGCTATGCCGCAGTAGGCAGTGCCAGCCTGGCGGGAACGGCCCCAGTGTGACCAGGGGGCATAGTGTGCGTACCGATCGACGCCATGGCAAGGGTGCCATGCCTCGCTGGGTCTGGTTGGGCGACAATGCGACACACACATTGTTCCGCACTCCCTTCATTTGGCTGACTCGTGTACTTGTACCCATAAGGCTTCGTGTTTTAGCCTTACGATATTACCCATAATGCATCCAACGCCATCCGCATCCTATCCACGCGAAGCTGCTAACACACTGGGTATTGCGTTTGCTGCCGTGCCGCCCACCCATTGCAGTGGACGCTACTGGTGGGGCAACAAGGCCAATGGGCGCCCTCCTGGCTTCCGGGCGCTATCGTGGCAGTGATAGCCGCCGCAGCGCTGGCGGCCATAGTGCTCTTTGCCATGCTGGCGTCTAGGCAAGTCACGCTCCCGGGAGGGTGCGCAAACACCGGTTGTCGAGCCTGGCCATTGTGTGTTGCATTCCAGGTGGTGTGTGGCTGAGCCGCCTTCGGAGCCTTTGCGTGTGGGCAAGTGCCCTCGTCCGCCTGGTCCCGCCGCCGGTACCTAGCACAGCTTACGCAAGCCGCATTGCAAAATGCAGGCGGCGGAACCAGTTGTTGCTGGAGGCGCTGCTGCCGAGGGAGATGATCACGGGACTGCACAAGCAGCACGCGGCGGCTCACCTGGGGCCACGCAGCCAGTGCATGGGTAAGCTGGGGGCGGATGCCGTACAGTGAGCTGCACCTGTGCTGCACTGTTTGGACTGCCATGGACTGAGCGCATGACTAGCTTGGCTTGGCTGCGTACCGGCAGCGGTGTGCGGTGTCGTTTGCCGCCTTGCCACGTGCCACCCCAGGCCCCCAATCAGAGGTGCTTCGCGAACTGCTGGAAGGGATGCTCTGCGCCATGCACCTCATACGGCGTGCCACGTGCCACATGTCATGTGCCGTTTGCCACGTGCCATGTCGTGTGTTTGTCAGGTTAAACAGAAGCCCATGTCGTTTGGATCACCCCCAGGCTCCCCATCAGAGATGCTGCACCAGCTGCTGGAAGGGCTGCTGTGCGGCGAGGCACCGGACCTGCGGGATGTGGTGCTGCTGCGAAGCCTGCTGATGCAGGTGTGCTTCCAGTGCTGCGCTGTGAAGGCAGACGGAATGGTATCCGTTGATATTTCTGCAGGCTTGCCTACTGGCAAAATGCGGTGTCGCTGCATGTGTGTGCGGCCTGCATCATGTGTGGGGCAGCTGACCGACCGTGGTGCGCCTTCGCGAGGAGGCACAATCCCGTGTTGACTGCTCGAGCACCGGTGTTCAAGATGTCACCCTTGCACATGCTCGGGTAGTACATCGCATGTGGCTCCGCCCAGTGCTCCGCCCCGCTTCCTGGCGCTAACCCACTGTCCCCCACACCTCCACCACGTCCTCGCAGGGAGTGCCATGGTACGCGCCTGTGAACGCAAGCCAGCAGATCAAGAACGCAAACCTGGATGTAAGCTGCGCGTGTATGCTATGTCGGTGTGGAGCTCGCGTGATCTGGGGTTGGGGTTGGGGAGGAGCCGTGGCTGCGGGATGACATATGTGTCTGGCTGGCATCTGGCTGTTAACCCCTTAAAGTGGCCCAGAACAAGAGCACATGATCATAGACTGCATATCGTATACCGATGCTGCACCGAGGCAAATAGGCCTACCTTGTACCTTAGCCTTGAAGGTCACCTTCCGCCTAACAGCCATGCATTTGTGACCAACTTCCGTGACCGCAGTCCGATGTTGAGCGCGCGCTCATGCGTCAGCTAGGCAGCGGATCCCATGACGCCACAGCTGACGTCTGCAAGGTGTTTGACGGCCCGGCTGCTGACATCCTCCAAGGCGGACCCAAAGCTGCGCATGGGACGAGCGCCGATCACGAGTTGGCTGGGCGTGCGATGCAGCTGCAGCAGTTTACGCCCACGTGGGGCTCAGCAGATGACGACAACCTGTTCCCTGACGCACATGGCCCCATCAAGCTCCCACACCAGGTGTCAGACCTGGAGCTGCATCAGCCGCAGGACCAGGGACACCTCCTTCGGGGGGTAACTGAGGACCAGAGGTGCGCCACGCTCCGTGGCGCCCTAGCCATGATCGTGGCGCCGCACGCTAATACACAGCCCATGAGAGGTGCTGCCTCCAGCCCGGGAAGCGCAGCCGCCGGTGCAGCCGCAGGGTCTGGCGGGACCTCCGGCCCCGGCAGCCCCTTTCCCCTAGCAAGCGCACCCTCAAGGACGAACATGGACCTGCTGACACTCAGTGTGGCGACGCTGGATGTGGAGCTGAAAGCCCAAGAGCAAGAGGAGCGCGGGGGCATGGACCTGTTGGGGACCGCGAGGTATGCAACCGGGCCTGGTGCAGGCATTGGCGCTGGCGACAGGTTGTCTGGGGGCGCACAGCGCCTGCGCCCGGTCGTGGCCACGAGGGTGGCCCCACAGGCCCTGAGCCCTCTTAGCAAGGCGCAGACCTTGGAGCCAAGCCACATGCAGCAGCCGCAGCAGCAACAACAGGGGGATAGCCCCAGCCGTGGTTTCATGCCCCGTATGGTGTCAAGCATGAAGGGGTCAGCTAGGGGGCCTTCCGGCGGGGGCATGGCCCCTGCTGCCAGCCCAGCGGCTGCCGCGGAACAGGGCGCAGCATCGCCTGTGACCCCGCCGATTGCCAGCTGCCCTGCCACCCACACCAACAAGCTGTTCGGCATGATCGTCCCGCCATGGAGCCGGCCGGGCGGCGGTGTCCTCACGGCCTCACAGGTCAAACTTGCCGAGGGCCAGGGGGGCATCTCTGGGGCAGCTGCAGCTGTGACGCCTGCTGCAGCGGAGGAGGCCTTTGAGGGCGGACCGCGTGTCAGCCGCATTGGGAGCGTGGGCGCCCTCCGCAGGGTGGCCGAGCTTGAGGCACCTGCCCAGGCTGCAGCTGGCACAGCTCTGAGGACCCCCGGCCCCGCATCGACTGGCCTGGGTAGCCCGCAGCTGCATCTCCTGTCCACGGAGCACGACGACTCGCGCGTTCGGCTCAACTCCATCCGCCTGGTGCTGACGCCTGGTGGGAGGCCGGCGCTAGGTAGCGAGTGGCAACAGCAGCAGCATCAGCGGGGTAGCGGAGGGTCACCAAGGGAGTCCTCCAGGAGCGGGTGGCTCATGAGGTCTACCCCTGCGGCTAGCTTGTGGGCCCACGGGAGCCCCTCTGCCAGCAAGCGAAGCGGCTCGCCCGGGCCTGTACGTGCTGCAGACGACGCGTTAGCACCTGTTGCAGCGTCGGTAGAAGCTGCAGTGGAAACCGATGTAGGCGGCGGTGCGCGTACCAGCGGTGACGGCGGCGCGCTGTTGATGCCTCAGCGGATGCGCCGTGTGGGCAGCTATGAGTCCCTTGTTGGCAAGGGTGTCCGCGAGGCGGGGTTGGAAGCGCGGGCTGGGAGGGGTTCAGGTGCAGGCGCGCAACCAGGCGCGGGGGCAGGGGCAGATGGGGCTTCGGGGGACAGGGGCGCGGTCGGCAGGAAGCGTAACGCTGAGCCCGTCGGCGAGGGTGAGGAGCTGGTGGCCAGCCTGGGGGCTGCACCGAGGACGCCTGAGGCACCGATGCTGGACGAGGTGAGGCAGGAGAACTCGGCTAGGAGACTTTAGCTGAGGGCCTGCCCCGTAGCGGCGGGTTGGGAGCTGTGGCTGGTCGCTGGGTGGAGGTGTTGGGCAGCTAGTGAACGGTGGCGAGTGCATACTTGCCCTGAGCGGCGTCTTGCTTTGCCCTAGCCGTATCCGTCCGCGCACGCTGCGGCCGTACTGCACCTCTGCGCCAGTCCATGGCCCACCAGCACGCATGCCGTACATCACTCATCCAACTGCTGGGGCGGCTGCCGGCCCCTGTGGACGCCGGGCCCTTCAACGCTGGTTCCTCGTGTTGACCGCTAACCCACGCACGCTAACCCACGCGGCCAAACTCCGTGCACCAACAGGTGGAGCGTCTGCTGTGCCACGTTGACGGCACGCAGTACGACACGTGGGCGCTGGACGCAGCCACGGGCGGCCACGCGCTGAGCGCCATGGGCTTCTTCCTGCTGCAGCGGGAGGGGCTTGTCGTACAGCTGGCCATCCCGCCCGCCAGACTTGTACGGCTGCTGCACGCGCTGGAGGCGGGCTACCCCGCCAACCCCTACCACAACCAGGTGCACGCGGCGGACGTGCTGCGCAGCCTGCACGTGCTGCTGCGCGCCGCGCGCCTTAACACACACTACGTCGACCGGCTGGGGCTGCTGGCGGCGTACTTTGCGGCGGTGGGTGCGGTGCAGGTCGAGACATGTTGTAGACATGTTAAGGATATATTGCAGTAGCCTCGGTTGTCCTCTTTGCGTGTGTCTGTTCCGACCTGGTGCATATCCGCCCGACCGCGCTTCATCCAAAGAGATGACATGTGGGCAGGAGACAGATGGTCGATAGCAATGCTTCTGGCTGCATGTGTTCCCCTGCTGAATGCCCCAGATGATCCACGACCACGGCCACCCAGGGCTGACTGGCGACTTCCTGGTTGCCACCTTGCACCCGCTGGCGCTGCGCTACAACGACCGCTCCCCCCTGGAGTCCCACCACGCCGCCTCCGCCTTCGAGCTGCTGGCGGCCCGCCCCGACCTAGACATCACGGAAGGCATGGGCAGGGAGCAGAAGGCGGCCTTCAGGAAGCAGGTGGGGTGCACACGGCCTTACTAGCTGCGGCCTGGCACCCATAGCTTCCGCCCAGTGCCGGCTCTGTACCAGCCCTGCCCCATCGGCGCAGCTGGTGATGCCTCCACCTACTACTCACCACGCCAGTGTGCACGTTAAAGACGCCGGCCCCGTATCATCACCACCCACCACGAATAGGGTATCAGAACTCCATGTCAGCGGTGGCGTGGCGAACTGCACGGTGCTGAGGAGCATGCAGTTTGCAGAGCCGCACCAACACCTATATTTGCATTGTCGGTATGTTCAGCTGTCTTATCTCGCCATTTGATGGTGCAGGTGATTGAAATGGTGCTGGCCACCGACATGAAGCTCATTAGCCACTTGTCTGAACATGCAGAATATGGGTAAGGTATACCGAGTCCGCGTCCCTTGTTCCCCGCAGGTGATCGATATGGTTCTGGCCACCGACATGAAGCAGCACTTTGCGCTGCAGGGCCAGTTCACGGCAGTGGCACACCGGCGGGGGAGCGCGGCGGAGGGCAGCCGGGGAGGGCCCTCCGGTAGCGCCATGGCCGCGGTGGCGGCGGCGACGGCGGTGACGGACAGCAGCGGCGGCACTGGCGGCGCAGCGGCGGCGGCGCCGCTTTCGCCGGGCGCCGCCAGGACCCTGGCGCCGTTACACAAGGGCGGGACGGTCGGCACGGCGGGGTGAGCAGCTCCCGCAGCTTGCGGCGCTGCAGCCGATGTCCTTGTCCATGTGCCACATAACGTTCATATACCTCAGACACGCGCAGGCTTTACGTGTCGTACCAACCGGCGCGTCTGCGTGCGGCTCTTGCTTGTGCTGTCGGCTGCTGTAAGGCCGCGTGCTGCCAGGGACATCGCTGTCCGCATCGCAGGAGGTACTGGTAGGACCGTCCAACGCCCTACCCAAGTAGGCACTTTCCCCGGTCCGCTGCCCCCAGTGTGCGCACCACTGTCACCAGCGGGGGCCACGCGGCGCACTCCGGCGGCAGCAACGCCCTAACCAACAGCGGCGGCAACGCTGCGGGCCACTCGGGGATGCTGCCAACGGTCCCCGCCGCCGCCGCCGCCGCCCCACAGCCCCTGGACGAGGCGGAGAGGATGCTGAGCCTGCAGGTGCGACACGTGCCACTTCGTTCAGCGGCGCACACAACGCGTGCCAACCAGCCTCAACGGCTGGTGGCTTGCAAGCACCATCGCACCGTTTCCTGCCTAGAACTGTCGTTTCATACCTACCGGACTGTGACGGGGTCACACCTTGGACAACGGGCGCTGCAGACGCATACATGGGCTAGATACACAGCATGGTCGGTGGCTTGCATGATGGACACCGGGCATGGTGCATGTGCTGCTTGCGCTCAATGAGGACGGGCCCCCGCTTGCTGCTTGCGCATGGCTGCAGATTGCGCTCAAGGTGGCTGACATCGGGCACCTTGCTGGGGTGCTGGATGTGCACAAGAGGTGGGTCAGCGTTGTTGGCGGGTGAATGTGCGCTACAGATGCGCGGCAGCAGCTGTGGCTTGCTGCCTCTTTGGCAGCGACTCGGTAGCTATGGAGGCCATAACGTATGTCTCATGCCCATTGGTGCGCGTTCCAGAGCGTGCATTGTGCAGCCGCACAGACAACCCAAGCTGTTGGGTGCCCCCTGGTTCCATGCTCCAAGCCTTAACCCACAGCAGTCCGGGAATCCACACACTTTTTGCGCTGGCCCTTTCCTAATCACAGGTGGCTTGGCGTTCTGGAGGAGGAGTTCTTCCGTCAGGGCGACCAGGAGCGGGCCCTGGGCCTGCCCATCAGCCCGCTCTTCGACCGCGCCAAGCAGGGCGTCAGCAAGAGCCAGGTGGGCTTCTTCGACTTCGTGGCGCTGCCGCTGGTGCGCGCCTTCGCGTCCGCCTTCCCGGGAGCGCAGCAGCTGGCGGCGTGCTTCGAGGCAAACTACAACCACTGGGTGGAGCTGCAGCAGCAGCAGCAGCAAAAGTGAGCTGCGCGCACCGGCAGCTCGGTACTGAAGGGGGTCGCCGTGTGCGGAACTGCGTGGTGAGGAACCTGTATTGTGGGGCAATCATAGCTGCGAACTGTATGGGCAGGAACGCAGAGCTGGAGCGTGCTGCCGTCTTGTATCGTGTGGAATTGGTGATAAACACTACTGGTGCCAGGTGTTAGGGTGTCAGCGTAGCAGCACCGCGCGTACCGTACGTACGTACGCATAGATCGTATGTCGGGCGCTGATGATTGCCAAACACGTGGGCAGGTTGCGGCAAGCATGTGGAACCCGAATGCACCCCTTGGTCACAGGGGAGCTGCTCCCCTGCTTTGCCATGTGGAAGAGGCTGCATATGGTGACTGAGCACTTGATCAAGCGACTGTGTTGTGCAACCACTGATATTGGGTACCGGTGTGTGGTATTATTGTCCGCTATGCAGTTTGCCTTTATGGGGTTGGGCGACGGTGTGCTGCTCATATTGTTGTGCGTTGTGCCAACATGTCGTTGGGGATGTGGCGTGTAGCAGTGCTGTGGCAGCGCGCATGTGTCAAGAGCTGAAATACGCCATCAGAGAATTAATTACGGCGGGCAGGCGGGCAATGTATCAAGCAGCTGGTTCGGGGGCAGCTGACAAGCGGGCATGGACGGAAGGTACTGTTTGCTGCTGGGCTGGGGTGTGGGACCTGGGTCTGGGTCTACTAGTGGGGGGTATGGCTGGGTTCGACTTGTGGGGTCTGCGGCTGGGATGTACTTACGGGATTTGTCGCTGGGGCAGTTTGTGGCATTGTGGGGTCTGCGGCTGGGATGTACTTGTGGGATACGGGTATGCTGGGGTGTGTGGCTGGGGTCAAAGTGCAAAAGCGAGTGTAGCGTGGGCCGAGGCAGCATGGGCTCTAGCCACGTGATAGGTGCATGTCGTGTCCATGCGGGCCCTAAACGCTTGCTGCAAATGCATGGCGGTCCACGTACTGTATGGGCTTGCGCTATGTAATGGCTTTGGGTACCCACGTATTCAGGCACGTCCGGCTCGCTGCCCAGCGGAATGTGCATGGCAGTGACCCGACAGAACGGGACATACCGGCACACAAGGCAACACCCTGCAGATGAAATGCAGACCAGAACGGGAATGTATGTCTCCTTCAGCTTGAGTGTCGGTGACAGGTCGTGCTACACGAGTACATGTGCACGTGTATCATTCGGCACAGCTTGTGACCAGTGCGGGTAAGTAACTGACACGGATACGCTATGTCCTGCCCAGGTCCCGCCTGCATGGTGCGGTGTGCGTGGTTGTGCACGCGTGGTGGGTAACACCCAGTACCTGACTCAGCTGACTGGAAGCAGCAGTAGCAACATGTAGCAACGACAGCAGCCATACCACCTGACATGCCAGCACCTGGCGACGGCCCGGCGGCCCCCGAGCGAGCTGCACCGCGCAAGCTGCCCGCCGATCGTAAAACACTACGCAGCACTACGGTATGGCGTGACCCCAGGGGCACGCCAACACCGGTCGTGACAGCGGTTAAGACCAGTATGGCTCCGCCGTGTGGCAACATGCCTGGAACGGTCAGCATCCTCCTGCTGCTGCTGCTGCTGCTGCTGCTGCAGCAGCAGCTGCTGCTGTTGCTGCTCCTGCTGTTGCTGCTGCGTGTGGGTTAACGCGGAGACCCGGACCTGACTCCCGGACTTGGAGGCAGTCCCCGCTCCCCGGGGCTGTATGTGGGCGGGAGTCACGTCAGGCTGCAGGCTCCCGAAGGGACGGTCGCCAACCGGTGGCACCAGCGCCGGTGCCAGCAGGGTACCAGCAGCGGCGGCGTGCCTGGGGGCCCCCAAGTAAGTCCATCCCATCCCCGCGAGTGAGAAGGCCCACGTCCTACCGACTGGGTGCGGGCCGTACTGGGCCGGGGGCCCCAGGCAGGACGTGCCGCTGGACAGTACCGCAGTGACCGACAACAGCACACCCGGGCGGCTGTGGTTTAGCGGAGGGCGCGCTGTTTATTGCAGTGTATCGCTGGGTGCACTGTTTTCTTGAGAGCAGTACAACGGCCCCAGCCCGGTCTCCAGTAGTGGAGACACAGTAGTATAATGCGCCGTCTTGTTTTCAGAAGTATGAAAACTCGATGGAACATGAGGAGTAAGCCGTTCACATGAATACGTCCGGTGGACAATATTCCGACTGCGAGGATGGTCGCCAAAAAATGGCAGGTGGCATGTGAGGCATACAGTTTACTGTACCAGGACACTTGCACGTATACAGAGCCGTCATTATGTTTAGGATAACTTGCAGGGCTCAGTAACTGCTTTTAGGAACTCCTGACACCATAGGTCGCAAGTCAAGTGATGATGCATAGGCAAGCATAATTGTGGAACTGGTGCATAACAATGGTCAGCGGCAGAGGCGAGCCTGCCCAAGGGGTGCGCTCCACGCGGTGGCGCAAACGGCTCGATGAGCGCTGGGAGTTGACCAAGACGGCTGCACAGGTATTCAATAAGTAACTGAATTGAGTGACTTCTATTTACAGTCATATGGAGTAAGCGTTGCGTAAAGAGGTTTCTTACTGACCTGGGACAGACAGAGCATGGAAAGCGCTCTGCCACAGAGTGGCGCCTTGGCACTGCAGCATAGGTCGCAGACGGGATACAGCATTGCCAGTGAGTCGATGTCTTGCCTGTGCTTACGGGTGTTAACCTCGGCAGGTGAAGGAACCGTACGTGGCCGGGGTCGCACGTGTGCGCAGTTTCTGACGCATAGAACCCATCCAGAACCACGACACCCCGAGAGCGTCCCAATCCGCTGCAGCACAGCCTCCATATACCACATGATCGCTGTGCCAGCATGCTGGGGGACGCATGAACACGCAGCCACATCCTGTCAACCCCTGATTTCGACGTCCTCGTCCTTGCTGCGCACAGTCCCTCCAACCTCCCACCCCCGATTGACAACTTTACGCATCCCCTGGCTTTGCAACCAATTGTGCACCGTTATAGGTTACACCCCTCAGCCAAAAGCGTACGCTACCGGAAGGCACGCCGACGCATTCACACAGCCACGTGCCACATTCCGGTCGCCCCCGTCCTGGCCCCTCCTGACATACCTACCCCGCGGTCCCTGCTGTCTCTGGTGCGCGGCTCCCCAGGCCTCCTCCACTTTCCCGTCACCCTTTCTTCCCCCTTACCTCTCCCCGACGTTCCCCGCTCCCCCCGCAGTCCCTGCTGTCCCTGGTGCGCGGCTCCCCCCACGTGGCCATCGTCCCGCTGCTGGCCTTCGCACTGCTGGCGGCGGTGGGCACGTGGGCGGTGTGCCACGCGGCCGCGCAGGAGGCGCAGGACGCCAAGGTAGGTGTACGGCAGGCGTACGGCAGGTGTACGACGCGCTACGCGCCGCACGTGCAGCGGTTGGGACCTGCCAACTGGACATGCTGGCGATAGCGGCTGTGGCCTGTGGGGATGAGTCAAAGGGCTCGTTGACAGTGAAGGCCGGGTGGATACGGGGCGGGGAGAAAGTGGTGGCGGTTTGCGTTTTTGCTGCCCTCATGTCGAATCAGCTTCCTCCGTCCGAGCTGCATCACTTAAACAAGTGGCACCGAGGGGGAAATGCAGCATTCGGCCGCCAGCTAGCACTGCTGCTACAACGGCTTACCCTGGTTGTCAGCTCTTGGCCCTCGTCCCTTGGCCCACATCACACGGTCTTGCCTGACAGCCGCCACCGAACCAGCAGCAACCTAGTCATCGTGCGTAAGGCGTCGCTTGAACACCCCACACACGCTCACGCTCACCCCGTTCCTTTTGCCCCATGGACTGCATATATACTTGCAAACCCCTGCCACGCAGGACCAGGCGCAGTCCGTTGCGCGCAAGACTGCCGTACAGTTCGCCGCGCAGCTGCTGGCGGTGTTCTCCCCTGTGGAGGTACTGTCCCAGGTGGTCACGGCGGAACCCCAGTACGACACCGTACAGGGGCGGTACAACGTGCTGGCGCCTGCGCTGCTCGCTACGGTGAGGCACACAGCCACGGTTCGACGCACCCCAAGGCGGGGCGGCGATGGGCTCTGGGATACAGCGTAAAGTGGGAGCAAAGGAAGTGATACAAAAAAATCTGGTATGAGCATGCCGTACTTTGTAACGCTAAGGTCTTGTGAATGTGCGGGACAGGTCTAGCTAACTCCACAGCGCACGGCCAGCGCCGCTAGTGTCACTGCACGCAGGGGCGGTCGCACGTGGCACATGACAGGTGGCACCACGTTTTGGGGGATGGCACTTAAGAGAACGCATGCGCTGACACAGTGCGGTACGGCGCCGCGAGGGAACAGGAAGCCAAATACAAAGTGCAATCCCATACCATCAAAGTCCTTGCCTGACATCTAACCCGACCCTTTTGCTGCCTGCAGGCACCGGCCCTGTCCGTCCTCGTGCTCGCGCCGACCGGCTTTGTACAACTGATCATGCCCGAGGCAGCAAAATTCCTGCAAGGCATGAACGGCTTTGACGAAAGGGACCCGGTTGCAGCCGCCGCAGCACGCAGGTCAGTGCAGGAGCCTGGCATTGCCATCTCGGGCCCTGTCGCGCCCTTGGCTGTCGGGGGCCGTAACCTCGTCGTACGGCGCGCGATCTTCGTACCTGCCTCCGGGCCGAACGAGACCTTCGGCCGGCCTGATGCCACAAATCCGCTGTGCGGGCCGGCCTGCGATTACAACGCCACGACAGGGATGGCGTTCTGGGGCTTTGCGGCTGGGCTTGTGGACATTGATGCGTTCCTTGAGTCCGAGGGTTCCTCAAAGGAGCTGAGCAACCCGCTGCTGACGCTGGACGAGCTGGGCCTGAGCTACACGCTCGTGACGGCGGACGGCATCACGGTGGCGAGCAGCGCGAGGGCCCCGAGATCTGCCGTACACGCGGAGATGCTCCTGCCGGGCACGCGGGTGAGTCGTGGTTGGCAGGCGTGTGTTCGTCACAGACGCCGGGGTGCATAACGGGTGCGGGCAAAGGACGGGAACGCTAACAGCGCGCGCGAAGTGCGGGGCAGCGGAGGGGTACAGGCTTATGCGCATGTCTGATCCCGGCGAGCGGCACGGGCACGTGTCGCCCGGCACCGTTGGCCCCACGCGCCCGGCTGCTCCGACGTTATCTGTCCCCATGACCATTGTCGTGTGCCGGCACTCCCACCAATTCATGCCCCTTTTCTAGCTCAAGCAAGGCTCCTATACGTTGTCGACCCACTGCCTGCGCAGTGGGTTCTGCTGGTGGGGCGGCAGGGCGAGTGGGGCCCCTCCTGGCTGCCAGGAGTCATCGTTGCTGTGACGGCGTGCTCGGCGCTGACCGCGGTGCTGCTGTTCGGTCTCCTGGCATCCAGGTGGGGGCTTTGGACGTCGAACGTGTTGGTTTTGGTCGTTAGCCTGATGAGATGGCGTTAGGGATGTTGGTCATTAGCAGCAGCACAGGCGCGGGCATGTGCGACAGTGTGCGGTCGCTGACGGAATGCCAAGTGTGCGTCTCTGAGACGTTATGACGTACTGTACTGTACCATATGTCGTACAATGCCTGTCGCGCATGTGTGTGTTGCAGCGCACATATCCGCTGTGTCCGGTCGTACACCGTTACATACTACGGCACTCTCAGCTCTACAACGGCACGGCTTTCGTTCAGACTGGCCAGTACACTACGGCACTGCTCCCAACACTCGAACCCATGCGTGCTGATCACCCATTGCTTGCCGTATGTACACAATCGTTGTTCTCCTTCACACTATTGACACATGTACTGCTGTTGATGATGCTTATCACTTTGACAGGCGGCGAAACCAGGTGCTGCTGGAGGCGCTGCTGCCGAGGGAACTGATCACCGGGCTGCACCAGCAGCACGCCGCCAAGCAGCTGGGGCCGCGCAGCCAGTGCATGGGTGGGTAGCGATGCAGTTGCTTGGACAAATAACAAACCAAATCAAGTCAAATTACATAAAATGAAATAATATTACATTAAGAGGCAGGTACTAGTGGAGGGCGAAGCCAGTGCATGGGTGGGCGTACAGCAGGGGCACTGCGAGCGCATGTGTGCCTAAACGTGCTCCCAGCGCAGCCAGTGCATGGGTGGGTAATCTGGGCATGAACGAGGGACGCAAGTGTGCGCGCAGCAAGTGCAGGGGTGGGTGGGTGTACAACGAGACTGGCACCAAAGCCTGATGCCCGTACCGTACGGTACTTGCATATTGGTGCCTGTGCATGGGTGGATGTGCCTGTACGTGCTCCCCTACTTGCCTGCAAGGGCATGCTGCCTGCAAGGTTATCTACACACGTCTGGGGTGCACGGGTGGGTGTGCGGGAGGGGTGCACGGGTGGGTGTGCGGGAGGGGTGCACGGGTGCGCCCGCGTGTTGCCTACTTTCCTTACTTGCGTGCCAAGGCCATGTCGCTTGCAAACCTGCCTAGCACCACTCCCTTTGGCAAAGGGCAGCAACGCCACGCTGGGTTTGGCACCACAGCGCCATGCCTTGACCGTGATTGCGAGTGTCGTGCGTGGAAAGAAGGGCCACGGTAGCAGCTCAACGGGCACGTATTCCTCCTGCATGTGCGCCTCGCGAGTCCATGACGAAGGTCCGCACCCAAGGCGCCTTTAGGGCGAGGCATCTGCTGGTTGTTGTGGACAGGACTGCATGCGTGCTGTTGGTTCCTGTGCCACTTTCCGACGTGCACCGCCTTGCGCCCCCCTGCCTCGCGTGCCGTGTGACACGTGTCGTGCCGCAGGTTCCCCCTCGGAGCTGTTGCACCAGCTGCTGGATGTCCTGATGAGCGGCGACGCCCCGGACCTGAGGGACATTGTGCTGCTAAGAACTTTGCTCATGAAGGTACGGGTATGAATGTATGTAATCTCTGTGCCTGGGTACGACATCAGCTGCATCACAGGCTCAGGTGAGTCCTGTGTGGATGCAGCCGCGTGCGTGCCGGCCGGATAGGGGCAGCCGCCCGTCCCCGCACTCGCACTCGCACTCCGCACCAGGGGGCCTCACACCAACAGTGTTCTAAATTTGATGTCACCCGCTGTCCCTGCAGGGCGCCCCTTGGTACGCCCCTATCAACGCAGGACAACAGATCAAGAACGCAAACTTGGATGTAAGTCGTTGATGTTTTGGCACACTTGCCGTTGCGGCGCGGGTGGGCGTGTGTGAAGGCCGACGTGCTTAGCCCCAGCACGTGAGCGTGGGCCATCAGGCGCCCGGAGCCACCCACCGCATGCATGCTGCTTGCCGCTTTCGACACGCGGGTAACCTTTCAGGCGGGCGCTATGTGTTATTACAATCGATCTCAAGCGACAATCATGCCGCAATGCCGTACAGTAACATGGCCATTGCTCGTAAACAAAATCGCAGGTCGAAGTGGAGCGCGCGCTCATGCGCCAGCTTGGCAGCGCAACCCCCGAAGGCACGAGCCGGCTCTGCAAGGTGCATGGGCTCGGAGGTCAAGACACTTCCATTGGACACACCGGTGCCCGCTGCAATAGCGAGACCGTTGGCGTGGCGGCACCGCAGCAGCGGCAGCTGCTCGCCGACCCATGGGTCACCACCGAGGACAACGACCTGCCCCGCACACGTGGCCCGGCCAGGATCCCACACCAGGAGGCGCCCGATCTGGAGCTCTGTGCGACACAGGAGCAACCGGGGCAGCCCACCCGGGGTGAGCTTGCTGATGACCAGAGATGCGCCACACTCCGTGGCGCCCTAGCCATGATCGTGGCGCCGCACGCTAATACACAGCCACCCGGTTGTGCTGCTCCCAGCCCCGGGGATGCAGTTGCAGGGCCCCACGGGCCCTCACGGCTCGGCAGCCCCTTGCCATTGCCTGCCTTACCTTCCGGGACCGGCGTGGGCTTCCATGCCCTCAGCATGGCAATGCTGGAAATGGGCCCTCAAGCCCAGGGGCAGGATGGACGTGAAGGGGTGGGCCTACCCCAGCCTGTCATGGGGGACCCAGAGCACGCCACCGGGGCTAGTACCAGCATTGGCGTTGACGACATCCCCCTAGGGGGGCCCCAGGCCGAAGGGACACCTGCCAGCGACAGGAAACTCCTCCCTCCGCCCCAGAGGCCCTTGAGCGGGGCCAGGGCATCCGATGTAACCCACAAGCAGCATCAGTACCAGCAGCACGAAGACCAGTCCAGGTCTGGCGTGTTGTCGCGTTTGGTGTGCAGCTTGCGCAGCGCAACTCGGGGGCCGTCGGGCGCGGGCACGTCTGCTGCTGCCGCTGCTGGTGCTGGTGCCACCAGCCCGGCACCGTCGGCCGAGGAAGGCACGGTGTCTCCCGCCAGGCCACCGCACACCAGCTGCCCTGCGGCAGCTACCAGCCATCAACTCTGGGGCGTAGCGACCCATGGGTCTCCCCGCAGCCGGCTGAGCAGCAGCGCCGGCCTCGCCGCTCCACAAGGCAGCCTCAGCACGGAGCAGGGGGCCTCCCCAGGGTCTGCGACCTTGGGGCAAGGTCGGCTTCAGAACCGGACGAGCGGCGGGAAGCCTCTCAGGGTGGCGGTGTTGGAGGCCCCTGCACCCGGCAGCCCGAGGATGCAGCTGGCGTCCGGGGAGGGCTCTGAGCAGCTGCGGTCTCGGAACACTGCTGTACGGCTGGTGCTGATGCCGGCAGGGAATGCGGTCCGCAATGGACGAGCCAGCTCGCAGGGCAGCCCAGCTGCCAACAGTCAACTCGCCCCAAAACGTACTGCATCTGGGGAAGAACACCTAGATGCAGGCACTGTGATGGATAACCCGGCAGCAGCAGGCGCTGGGGTGCGTGGCAGCGCGTGCGTCAGCGGTGACAGCGGCTCGCTGCCTCTCAGGCACGTTACCCAACAGATGCCCTGCGTGGGTAGCTACGAGTCCCTTGCCAGCGCGGCGCTCGGCCGGGCGGGGAGTCGTGTGGGGGCACGCTCAGTCCCAGGCGATGGTGAGAGGAAGGATGGTGGAGGCCAGGAGCTGGTGGGCAGCCTGGGGGTGGCGCCCAGGGCACCGGACGCACCCATGCTCGACGAGGTGAGGCAGGAGCTGTAGGGTAACCCCAGGGCTACGGGGTGGAAGCTGTGGCCTGTACGGGTAGCGAGCGGGGCAACGTCCGGTAGATGCTTGATCTGTTGGGCGCCGTGCCTCCCGCATACATGTCCATGTGCGCACAATGCGGCCATACCGTACTGCACCTCTGTGCCAGCCCATGTCCCACACGCATGCGTGCCGTACATAACCCATCCACTGTTGGGCCTTGCCTCCCGCATGTGTATTCACCAGCCGTACTGCACCTCTGCGGCCGTCAAGCAGTCTTCCGTGCGTATGCCGTCGCACGCGCCGACTTGCCGTACATTGTGCAAATGCAGGTGGAGCGTCTGCTGTGCCACGTGGACGGCACGCAGTACGACACATGGGCGCTGGACGCAGCCACGGGCGGCCACGCGCTGAGCGCCATGGGCTTCTTCCTGCTGCAGCGGGAGGGGCTTGTCGTACAGCTGGCCATCCCGCCCGCCAGACTTGTACGGCTGCTGCACGCGCTGGAGGCGGGCTACCCCGCCAACCCCTACCACAACCAGGTGCACGCGGCGGACGTGCTGAGGTCGCTACACGTGCTGCTGCGCGCCGCGCGCCTCAACACACACTACGTCGACCGGCTGGGGCTGCTGGCGGCGTACTTTGCTGCGGTGGGTACATGATACCATACCGAGAGCGGCATGCTGAACATGCGTGGTTCGCTTTGTGCGTCATTTGCAAGATCTACCATCGTGCGATGGCCCTACAGATGGTCCACGACCACGGCCACCCTGGGCTGAGACAGGTGGTCGATTCTGGCTGCATGTGTTCCCCTGCTGAATGCCCCAGATCATCCACGACCACGGCCACCCCGGGCTGACTGGCGACTTCCTGGTTGCCACCTCGCACCCGCTGGCGCTGCGCTACAACGACCGCTCGCCCCTGGAGTCCCACCACGCCGCCTCCGCCTTCGAGCTGCTGGCCGCCCGCCCCGACCTGGACATCACGGAGGGCATGGCCAGGGAGCAGCGGGCGGCCTTCAGGAAGCAGGTGCGGTGCACACGGCCATTGAACACACCAGCCACCACCAGCACCAGATGCAAACTCCTAAAAGCGGTAGCATTGCGAGCTGCTCGACGATGAGGAGCGTGCTCTTTGCTGCATCCACCTTACCAGTAACCGCTCCTAGTCACTGCCCATGCTTCCGGCTTCACTATCTCCTAGCACTTGTTTGCGATATGCTTGTATTCTCCCGCAATCGCAACGCTGTACACCATACCAGATGCAAGTCCCAAGTTTTCTCTCGTCCCCGCAGGTCATCGAGATGGTTCTGGCCACGGACATGAAGCAGCACTTTGCGCTGCAGGGCCAGTTCACGGCAGTGGCGCACCGGCGGGGGAGCGCGGCGGAGGGCAGCCGGACAGCTGCTGCGCTAACGGGGACGGACAGCGGCGGCGGCAATGGCGGTGCAGCAGCGGCGACGGCGGCAGCGGCAGGGGCACCGGACCCCGGCCGAAGCCCCGCGTCGCAGCACAAGGGCGGGCTCCTCGGAACGGCAGGGTGAGCGTGCGCCGTTCACACGTCACAAACTCGCGACCGGTCTAATTGTCAGGTTCTGGGCAATCCAGGATTGCCGTCTTCCAAAGGGAGCGTGTGTGGCAGATTGAGCATTACGTGCTGCGTACTGCGTGTCAAGTACGGCTACCGGTATGCTTTTGCGTCACGGCTGTAACAGCAGCCATTGCCGTGTAACAAGTAACATGTTTGCAACGTTCCTAGTCCCACTCCCCACCCAACTGCCACTAGGATCCTCTCTACCGGTGGACACGACGTGCACTCCACCACCAGCAATGCGGCCGCCAGCCTTGGCGGTATCGGCAGCGGCGTCAACGCATGGTGCCACTCCGGCTCGCTGGCAGTAGCTAGCACCGCCGCCGCCCCGCAGCCCCTGGACGAGGCGGAGAGGATGCTAAGCCTGCAGGTGTGGCACGTGCGTGTCACTATCAACGCCGTGGCACATCTTTCAGCTGTAGCTATGTGGCACGTGCTTGCGGGTGTGAATGTGCGGCGGCGCTTTGCTGGTTTTCGCTGTCATGAGCTGGACTAGGTGTGTACCTGTGCGCGTCAGACTGCCGATGCAGCGGGGAGAGCCGGAAGCATGTGCATTTGGGCAGCTTCACGCGTTGCAGCAAAGGCTGCTTACGAACCGCCGCATAGCTGGGAATGACCCGAGTTGCAAACGCAAATGCTTGTGTGCATCACCTGTCTCGCTGCAGATTGCGCTCAAGGTGGCTGACATCGGGCACCTGGCGGGGGAGCTCGGGGTGCACAAGAGGTGGGTGGACGGGAGAAAGTGGTACGTACACATCAGGAGTTCCCGTCACCGTGTTTGCTTACAGCGTCGCAGGCCCGTCCACTCGGGCGCATGATGGGCGCCGGCCGCTGTGACCTCGTCTCCTGCGGGCAGCTCGGGACCGCTGCCTTGCTAGGAGACACGCGGTGTAGGTCGTCCAAACACACCGCAAAGTGACGCAGTGGGTGTTGAGGGCAGGTGTATTGCCGTTCTCTCACCAGACGGCCCCCGGCTCTACGGCACACACTCATGACGGCATGTATCCGCCATGCAAGCTGCTGAGTGGGTGCTTCTCGCTGTTTGGAGCACCTGGCAGGTGGCTTAGCGTGCTGGAGGAGGAGTTTTTCCGGCAGGGCGACCAGGAGCGGGCCCTGGGCCTGCCCATCAGCCCGCTCTTCGACCGCGCCAAGCAGGGCGTCAGCAAGAGCCAGGTGGGCTTCTTCGACTTCGTGGCGCTGCCGCTGGTGCGCGCCTTCGCGTCCGCCTTCCCGGGAGCGCAGCAGCTGGCGGCGTGCTTCGAGGCAAACTACAACCACTGGGTGGAGCTGCAGCAGCAGCAGCAGGAAAAGCAGGAGCAGGAAAAGCAGGAGCAGCAGCACGAGAAGCAGGAACGGCCGTGAATTGGTAACTGGGGCGCGTCGCGTGGGAAAGGAGCAGGGGCAGCCTGGCAGCAGTGGGGGAATGGCGGTAACGCAATCATTTGAATCTTTCAAGTGCAGTGTGCGGCGATGCTAGGCCGCAAGCGACTTGGTCATTAGCGAGGCTGCTGCTACATGTGCGTGCCAATGAACGCATTGATCAAGCATTTGGAAGGGGTGATACGAATTGTGAAGGGCTTGCAGCTTGGCAGGCCTCAGGGGTGCATTCGCTCCGCTAGGGTCGGCCTTGTTATGGCCTGCACAGAACGTGCGGCAAGCAGAGGCCGTACCTGGCCGCAGTCATGCACTTCGTATGATGGAACTGGCACCTCGAGTGAAGCCTTTATATGTTTGGCGGCCTGGTAAGCACCTTTCTTTGCTTAGGGAGGGCACCTTGCACTCACCTTGTGACTCTCCAGTATCATTCCTACCGGATGTCGTATAGGGTGCATGGCCCTTGTGACTCTCCAGGATCATTCCTACCGGTGCGCACCTGATGTCGTATAGGGTGCATGGCTTCTTTGGGCTAGCGTTGCGCCGTGGACGTGTGGAGCTTGTTTGGCATTTGCGTTACATTCCAAGTCGTGTGGCCACACGTTCCACAGCGATGTGAGGACGTAAGAGTGTACGGTAGAGGCCGATCACAGCGTTTGGCTCATGATCCAACCTGAGGCAGACTGGGGCACTTTGTGGCACGTGGCTCTGCGATCACAGATTGCATATTGTACTGGAACCATGCCTAGGGGGGCTACTGTACGGGCTCGCATGCTCAGCTATCCTGCCTCGCCGCCTTTTTTTATCCATCGAGCTGTCGGTTGCGCGGATGCGCAAGGGCACACATGAATTCGCCTGCGTGGAGGCCGCAAGCGGCCTTACAACGTTTTCTTAGCCAACGTGGGCGTCCGTGAGGACGCTCCCTATTTTGTAGACTTGACCGGGCTTGCTCTTTGCGTGCATGCATCCTCCTATAGCGCATAGGTATATGTACATTATGCCTCCGTATATAGGACACCCTGCTGCTGCATACGTCCTTCTGATCGAGCGTGTGAGGGACTGTGATCAACTTAGCTGGGTGTTGCAGAGGTTGCTGCCAACCCGTTTCCTTTTTCGTGCTGCAAGAAGCATGACAAGTACGCGATTAAAAGAGGGCAGGCGGCAGGGCGCTGTCGCGCTGACGACGTTTGCCGTACAGTGGATGGAGGCGTACGGCAGAGCTTGGCGGGGCTGAAGTGTTTCGTGCCGATCTGGGGAGTCTTGCATACATATTAACGCGCAACTATTATTTTCCTGTTTGCAGTGCGTGTGGCTTACGAGCGAGCCGGGGGTGTCTGTGTTGCGTACGGCAACACATGCTGCGCCGGCAGTCCGGCACCATATCCGATATCCCGTGTTCCAAACGGCTGGGGATCAGTCCGGTCTGGTCCGGATGGGTTGCAAACATGTAAAGGTACAGTAATGTAACTATGTAAGTCACACCATGGGTGCCGACGGTTTGTATTGGTTAAACGCAATGACATGGTGCTCGCTCCAGCAAAAGACCGTAGAAATGTAAGAGGTCACGGCCAATTGCTGGGCCACCACTCGCTTGCACTCCGCCACTCGCACACAAGGGACGGTGTCAGTCACTGCGCATAACACACACTGGCCCTCTTGATTTCCTTCACGGTCTGGGTCCGGAAGGCCAGGAGCCTTCCTGAGCCGTCCATGCCCGTAGCAGAAGGGCAACTAACCCCCCTGTCGGCCACTTGTCTCCCGTACGTTGTTGCCCAGGGGTGCGTGCACCAGGGTAGACGTACACGCAATAATGCCCTGTTGTCACAAAGCACTCCATGACTAATACGGTACTTTCCAGCCGGTAGATGCCAGCTTCGCACGCCCATAGCTGCCAACCGACCTCGTCGAAAATCTGCATGCCCCATATCAATTGCACGCGCAGCCCGCGTCTGGCCCGCATCTTTGCGCGAGCATTCAACCACTGTTGACACCCCGTCACACGTGCATCTGTGCCCATCAGACAGTTGCAACCTGCAGCAATCCAAAGGACACGAATCGCCAGACTCCCATTGCAGACCGTGTGCAAGGACCATAGGCCTGCGTACAGTGCAGGGGGGTGGTCCGCTTGAACAACACTATATATGGAAGGCCGCTATGCGGCAACCAGGGCCATGGCGTGGCATGATACCCGCAACATGACGGTGCACTGTGCATGACTGCATGTGTCAATAGCTCATAAAAGATTGGCAATCTCATTAGAAGTGCTCAGCTGCCTGCTGTCCTCACATTCCACACAACACCGAACAGTGCACACTGCCGAATGCAAGCAAGCAGCAGTAACCCACATGGAAGGGATATCACCAGCGGTCTAACGCTCCCCCATTGTGAATTTCTGCGCTTCTGCCCCGAGACAAGCAGCGTGACACGTGACACGTGCCCTACGGCCTGCGCTACTGCACGCGTCACTGTCTTGCCAAGGCTCCGTCGCCACCAACTAGCCTTTCCGGTGCAGCCCCACCCTGCTTTGGCAGTGGTCAGCGCACTGGGCACAACGGGATGCATACAATGACACCTGTCCCAAGCAATCACATCCTGAGCAACCGTTGACCGTTGACCGTACGGCAGACCGCCTTTCCCTTTGGGGGCCGCACCCCATCACGGCACGCACCTCCGCCTCATCGCTTGCCGCCGCAGCACCCCACTACGGTGCGTACCCACCGGCACACCGCCGAGCCTCAGCCTAGATCGGTCCCCGGCATTCGATAAAAGTACAAGGAGATCTCTCAACGATGCGCTACGAAGCGATGCAGGCAAACGCTACGCACCCTCGTTCCTCGTTCATCGGCACGCCCGGCACTCGGCACAGCCTCAGTCCAGTTTGGGCCCTGCTTTCCAGTAACCCCCAGGAGCGTCACTCCGCGGTGCGCCCTACGCGACCTCTATCGTTGACCGGCAAGGCAGGCGCTGGAAGTAGGCCACCGGGGGTGCGGGCAGCGCGTCTTGAAGGCAGGGCGGCCGCACCTGCGGGGCAGGTCGGCGGGTGGGCGGGTCAGTAATGGGCCAGAGCAGCATGGCAGCCAAAGGAGTCAGGACCTGCAAGAGCCCTCGGCACGTGGATCCTCTGCATGCGGCCCCTCGGACTGCCAGCGTACGAACGGGGGCTAGCTGAGTGCGGGCCTTCGTAATGCCAGCGAGGTGCGGCGAGGGCTAGCTTGCATCTGACACCCACGCTGCCGCCAGGCACACGACATTCGAGTTTAAACAAAACCTTGTCTGCATCCGGGCACGGTATCCTGCATGCTGAGCCTGCAGCACTACATTCGCTCCCTGCTGCTGGCCGTAACCCTCGCCAGCTAACCCACGCCGGCTAACCCACCTGCCAAAGCAGCGCTGCGAAGAAGGCTGTGCGCAGGCCCAGCAGCTGCACCAGCACGAACACCAGGCAGCAGGCGACCACGAACAGCCACGAGGCCACAACGTCCTGGAACGACAGCACAGCCTGCGTGCGGGGTGGCATGGGGCGTGGGTTAGCGTCGAGTGTGTGTGTCGGGGTGGCACGACATCGCCTGCGTGGTGGGGCAGCGTATCGGGTAGAAAGCGGAAGAGCTTTTGTGGTACTGAGCGAAAACGTTAGGAGCGATCCGTTCACACCTCAAACCCTAGAACCCTTTTGATCCGTTGCGCTCACCTGCAGCCGCTCAAAGAGCGATGCCACCGTGTCGAACAGGTTCTGCAGCACCAGAGCCAGCTCCACCAGGCTGCTGACCTGCAGACGGAGACAACAACAGCAACACACCAAGAGCGATGCCGGTAGTGGGGCTACATGAAATTAATGTGCAAACCCCTTCCATGTATCGCCTTAATTGGATGTTGGCATTAGCACAATAACCAGCATGGGTCAGATGCATTCTGGCATAGCACGAGTGGACACGGCACGCAAGCACAACACATGTGCTTAGATTCAGCGGATGCTGCCTGACAGGTCGACCGCCGTAGAACACAGCTGAGGCAGCCCTACAACCATAACCCTCATCCTGCAGCCCCTGCAAGTGTCATGCAATCCCACCTTCCGCTTGAACTCCGCCAGCGTTCCCGTTGGCACCTGCGCCCCCTCCCCAGAGTCATCGTCACCGCCGCCGCCGCCGCCGCCGCTGGCTGCGGCTGTGGTCGCCGTCGTCGCCACCGACGACGCGCCAACCGTCGCTGACGACGGCGCGCTCTGCACCGCCACCGGACCACCTAACGGCCCTGGCGGCAGGCCGCCGCCGCCGCCCGCCGCACCAGCGGCGGCGGCGCCACCGCCGCTCGCCAGCGCGCCCGGCCCACCGCCGCCGGCGGAAACACCCGCGGCGCTCTGTTGCCATGGTGCGGTGGCGGCGCCGCCGGGCTGTGCGTTGAGAGCAGAGGCCATGGGGGAGAGCAGCGATGCCGCGGCGGCTGCGGCCGTGCAGGGGCCTGCCGCCGCCCCGGCGGTGGCGGGGCACAGCACCACCCGGCGGCGCTTGACGCCCTCCAGCGCCAACATCACCATGAATAGCTGTACGTGCATAGGAGCGAGGGGTGAAATGTGTCGGGGACGGGGTCGTTTGTTTGACCCTCGTCGCGGCTGGCCGACAAGGCTACTAAACCGTGGCAAGGCTTGAATGCCGGCGGATCAACGTTTCGAGCATGCTGTGCACCAGATGCCAGCTGCAGGCAGAGCCAGCGGCGTGTGGCTTACGCAAGCAATCAACCTGTGGTTTGCACATCGGACGTGGTGTATCAACTGGCGGAAGACAGGCTATACAGCCAGTGTGCAAGGGAGGGTGTGCAGACCGCTGGAAAGTATCGCGAATGGTTGGATCTGTCGCTGGCAGCTCGCCATGTGCGCGTGTAGGTCGTTGTGCTTGCATGGCCAGCATGCGCGGACCCCTTTCCCCCGCACCTACCCGTATGGCGGTGGAGGGGTAGTAGCACAGCAGCGCGATGCAGAAGACCACCTCCCAGCTGGCCCGCGGGTCCTTCCAGCTGCATATGTGCTTGAACCAGGCGTTGAGCCGCGACAGCAGCCGCATGCCCTCCTCAATGCGCCTACCGGGAGTAAGATGGGCGGATTAGGGCTTGGCTGGGATGAACCCGGTAGAGCGGGGTAGGACGAGGGCTGGGCACACCGTTCTGCAGCCAAGAGCCTTTGACTCGCCCGCGTCCCGCACCCTGGCCTCCCTGACCCCGCACCCCTGACCCCTGGCCCTGCACTGCTGGCCCTCCTGACCTGCAACCCTGACCCCTCGTCCCCCTGACCCCTCTGACCCCTGGTCCCCCTGACCCCCCACCTCCAGTTGGCCTTGGTCTGCCCGAAGTCGAAGGTGCTGCGGCCGTCGTCCGTCAGCAGGCGGGTGGCGGTGGGCGGGATGGGCGGCTGCGCGGCGGCAAGCCAGCTGCGGGGCCAGGGGTCACACACATGTGGCATCGATTTCAGGCATTGCCATGGCGGGATGGGCGGCCGCGCGGCCGCAAGCCAGCTGTAGTGGGGGCAAACACGTGGAACATACACACGACGTGTTCACGGCAAGCACCCCTCGCGGGTAGGCGGAGCGGCCAAGGGCACATCCGTGGCTTCGGGCACAATTAAGGACACCGTAGGCCTGGTCGGCCTGTAAACTGTAGCAACTGTCTTCGGCTGCGCAACAAACGGCTCAAACTACCAGCAGCAGGCTCCCTGCAAAAAGGGAGGCGGCGAGGTGCGCATGCTGATGTGCCAAATAGGCCCTGCCGTCAAGAGAGCACGTGGATAAGGACTCTGGCCACAACAGGGACCGTCGCCCTCACCTCTCGGCCGCCTTCCTGCAGTCCTGCCGCATGCGCCGCTCCTCCGCCTCCTCCAGCTCCAGCTCGTACATCGACTCGGGGTCCGCCGCCGCCAGGTACGACATCAGCAGGCCCGACAGCGAGGGGTACTGCAGCCGTACGCCCAGCCGCCCGATGAGCGGGGCGGCGGACGAGATGGCGGCGCCGCCGGTGCCGCCGCCGGGCGCGGCCGAGCCGTCCTTTGCGGGGAGGCCCTCTGTCGGCGGGGAAACAAAAAGTAGAGGATTGTTACTTGTTACGTGGCGATGTCACAGAATCTTTGGGAACGCTTGCTTGCTGCTTGCTTGAGTTCATGATGGTGCAGCAGCAACACAGCGCAACCACGGCCGCATTTACGCAAGTGCGCGTGCAGTCCCTTCCGGTACATGCGTCGCGGTGTTCGCGCCGTGCCCCCTGCCCTAGCTACCCGGCGGCGGCTGCCCTACTCACCCCCCTGCCGCATGTCCAGCACGTGCCACGAGGGCCTGAAGGGGTTGAGGGTGGACAGCTTGACGCGCAGGCGGGCCACGGGGATGAGGCTGTCGTTGAAGGTGAGGCCCATGACCTGGGGGGTGGGGGGAGATGGGGGGTGTGGGGTTGCAAGGGGGTTACACGGAGGGAAATGGGGTGTGTGGGTCACAAGGGGCGTGGGGCTCGGTGAGGCCCATAATCTGGGGGCAAGCAACCAAGCGCAAGAAGGGGTGTGGGCCAGGGTGGAGGGTCAGGCCCATGACTGGGCGGTAAGGGCCACGGGGATGGGGCTGTCGTTGAAGGTGAGGCCCATCACCTCGGGGCCGGGGGCCGGGGGCCGTGGGGTGCGGTGCGCATCGGGACGCGTGTGAGCAGGGGTGTGGGCCCGGATGGGAGACCAGATCGATTCCATGCAACGCGGCTGAACGTGGCATTCAGGAGCGCCAGTAGCGCCAGTACTTGTTTGACGCAAGGCTGGTTGCTCACAACTGAAAACGATGGCATGGGACGGTACGGCGCATACCGTCGCCTGAAGGTAACAACACGGCCGTTGCGAATTCAAGTGCAGAAATATTTCCCGGAACCCACCGATTTGGTGGTGTTGGTGAAGATGCCCACTGTGAGGATGGTGGCGGGGTCGTACAGCGGGATGACCACCTGGGGGAGGTGGGGGCACAGCGTGTGTGACGTGTGGGGCGGCCACCCTGACCTCATGCGTGTGTGTGGTGGTTACGCGAGAGGTTTTCTGGCGTGGGTACCGGTATACTGGGTGCAGCCACTACGCAGACCCTTCGAGAGCAACCAGGCACCAGTGCGTGCGGTAGGGCCTTCCAAACGCAGGAAGTGGGTGGTGGGCAAGCAGTGCACGTTGTCCAGTGCTCGCACCTGCCACACCGGCCCCGAGCCCATCGCCTCCGACGGATGCCGGTCCGCGGTTCGAATCCAGTGGGGCCCGCACTTGACCACGAAGCAGTAGGCGTCCTTGATCACGCCAGCCACGTTGACAGGGGAGATCCTCAGCAGCAGCGAGCCCAGCACCAGCCGCCCACACGTCGGCTTCACCACACCGCCATTCGCACCCGCACCCACGCCTGGCCCCACAGCGCCCCCGCTCGTGGTGCTCCCTTGCCCCTTGCGCACGGAGCTCGTGCCCAACGGCGCGCCGCCGCCGTTGCTGGTTATGCCCGCAACCGCCGCCAACCGCTGCGCAAAGTCGTTGGGGCCGTTGACGGCGCCAGAGCGGATCGGGGAGCCCAGGGCTCGCGCGTTACTGGCGGGATCCGGGGTCACGTGGGGTGGCAGGGGCGGCACGGCACCGAAAAGGTCGGAGCCGTCAGAGGAGCTGGCGGGTTGGTTGGAACCGTTGCGCATCTGCTGGCTGTGTGCGCTGTCGAAGAGCGGTTGGCCGTTGGCGCGACCGTTGGTGGCGCGCTTGAGGATGTCAAAGGCGCGGTCCAGGGAGGTGGCGGCGGAAGCGCCGTACGCCTGAGGGTGGGGCGGTACAGATGTGTACCGGTCGTACAGTACCAGTGCAAACCCGAGGTGGCGGAGATCAGAGGTTGCATGGCAAGCATTCCTGCCGCACCGAGGTGAGAGGAAGACAAGAGGACGTGCCTGCAAACCCTGGTTCCACGTAACGCCAGGCAAGTAGGTTTAGCATGCACTGCACTCCAATAAGACGTGCTACGTGTGCTTTGCCGTGGAGGCCCTGCCTCATAACCCGCGCAGACGTACCTGAAGCGCCGCGGTCAGGTCCTCCTGCAGGGCGGAAGGGAGGGGACGGGGACGGGGGTGGGGCTCGGGTTGGAGCGCTACATGACGAGAAACCAAGATACCAGTTCACTACCGAAAGCCTGAGTTCCCGGCTTGAGATGGTCAGGTCATGATGGGCAAGCAGTTTCAACGGATGGAAAACAATTGGCATGTGGCATGCACAGAAACGCCGCTTCCAGTCCTGTGCACCTGTGCACCCAGGCTCTCCCCTCCCTCCTCCTTCCTTCCCCCCCTGACCCACCGGCAGCAGCCCCCCTCCGGTTTTGGCGCTCCCCAGCCGCAGGTACGACCGTACGAACAGGTCCTCCACGTCGGGCTCCACGCCGGACTTGACCAGTACGTCCTGCAGGTGTACGACACGTGTGAGCCCTACGAAGCCGACAACACGAGGCAACCGGCGCAAGCAAGGCAATCGCAGCCGATCGCTGACGGACATCGTAGCGCACCAGGCCACCGCCCTGACCACACGCCGACAATTTTGCAAAATTGGCACTGCCGCCAGCGCCCCTCAGTTCTTATCCTTCTCCCCTCTCCCACAACCCTTGAATTATCCACCCTAACCTACACCCGTCCCAAACCACACCCACCTGCAGCAGCTTGGTGTCCGCCAGCACCGGCCCCAGCGCCCCCGCGCCCCTGCCCCCTCCGCCCCCCAGCGGCCCCAGCTCGGCCCCAGCTCCGTCCCCCACAGACCCCGGGCCACCTCCGCTGACCAGGGCCATCCCCGGCCCCGGCCCAGGCCCCATGCCCGGGCCCATGCCCATGCCCAGCCCCGCCATGTCGGGGGGTAGGCGCGAGGGGTCGGCCACCAGGGGAACACGGTAGAGGGTGGCGCGGGAGTCGGTGTCCGCGATCTGGACGGCCATGCGCACTGAGCCTGTGATGGAGGGGCGGGATTGGGGGTACGGTTGCTAGGCAGTGGGGTATGCAGGTGCATGCGGTAGAGGACTGGACGGCCATGCGCACAGAGCCTGCAGCGAGGCGCAAAGACACGGCCGGGCGTTATCAGGATGTGCGGGCTGAGACAGGCAGCACGGGGCACGCTAGCGTTGACCATGCACGCCCACATGCGGCACAGGGTGTGTGTTAGCATGTGGTTGCCGGCCCCTGCTCACCCAGCTCGTGGTCGTCGAAGCGGTACACCACGTCCAGCGGCTTGCCGCTCACCGCCCCCTCCGTGCGCTCCAGCACGTCGTACAGCTCCACCGTGGTGCGCCCCACCACCCGCCCGCGCCGCCTGCGGCATGTGTATTAGGTGTGGGTTAGGATATAGGTTGGTCCGTGCTGTCCTCCAGCACACCAGCACACGTCGTACAGCTCCACCGTGGTGCGCCCCACCACCCGCCCCCGCCGCCTGCGGCATGTGTGGTGATTGTGCGTTGAGCCCCACATTATCAATCCGCCGCCGCTACCCGTTCCCAGTGCACTGCGCGCTCCACCCAGAACTCTACAGTGCGGCAGTTTGCAGCTCCGTAACAACCTCTTTGCTGCACGCACCTTGCCGAATTGGTGACGTAGAGCGAGAGGGACAGCTGCGCGTTGGGCAGCGGCCGCGGCAGCACGAACACGAAGGTGGACGGCAGTAGTTTGTGCACGGTGGGCGCCAGCGGGTCGTTGGCGGTTGACGGGTCGGCGGTTGGCGCGGCTGACAGCCAGCGCATGCGGCCCTTGTGCGACTGCTTGTCCAGCGACACCTGCGGACCCGCAGGAAAGGGAGTTGCCCGTACTCAAGGTACTGTACAGCCGTGCGGCCAACCGCCATGGCGGCGCGACGAATACCATACATTCACAGATGCAACGCCCGCGCGCCGCTTCCATGTGCCCACAGCCGCCCAGCACGCCCGGTACTGTCTGTGGGCATTCATCAGGCATCGCACCTTGAAGTAGCAGAAGGCGCCCGGGCCGCTTCCCGGCCCCGTGCCCCCCGCCTCCGTCATCGCCGCCGCCGACGGGACCAACGTACTGCTGGCGTTGTCGTCAAGCTCGTCCAACACCAGTGTCGTACCGGGCATGACCGACGCGTCACCGTCGCCTTCGGCGCCGCCGCCGCCCCGCCCGCCGCCGCCATCGTCATCGTCCATCAGCTCATCAGTGCTGAGCCGCCGGGCGCCAAAGCCGCCGCCGCCGCCGCTGGTGGACCGCCGCCGCCGGATCGGCAGCGCGGCTGCGGTGACCCTGGCGGCGGCGCCCGTCACCGCCGTCAGCCCGCCGATGACGCCCCGGCCCGCCGCCGCCACGACGGAGGAAACGCCAACGGCGGCGGCGGCTGGAGGGCTGGGTGGCGGTGCTGCCGCCGCCGGTACAGCGTCTGGGCTGGTGCTGACGGCCCCGCTAGCGGCGGTTGGGGTGACGAACGGGGACTCAGAGGTGTGGCTGCTGGCGGCGGCGGCGCTGACCTGCTGCTGCAGCGGTCGCGGCCGCCGTCGGGTGAAGGCCGTCTTCAGGAGGGAGGACAGCTGCCGCCGGGTGGCTGTGCTGGCGTTGGGGAGTTCCTCCTGCCGGTGGGATGCACGGTTAACAGTGAGTAATAGTAATGGAACTGGGACTGTCGGGTGTATCTTGGCAAGCCGGCGGGTGCAGCTCGTGGTGTGAGGACGCGGAACCTTCCCTACACTGATGCACAACCAGCAACGACCCGTCGCGGGCACTACAACCTCACATGCGCCATTTTAAGCACTGAGCCAGGCCAACTGGAAAAACCCTACACTACACCTGCTCCTGCGGCACCTGTCTTCCGAACCTGCGCATCAACCAGCAACCGTACGCAACCCCAAGCACGCACAAGACTCCACCACAGCACCCCGTCCACACCACCAACAGCACCCTACCATGCCCTCCCGCCCCACACCCTCCCCAACCCACCGGCGGGAATAAGGTGCCCTGCTGCTGCTTGCCACCCGCTGCCCCTGCTCCTCCCCCAAGCCCGCCGCCGACCACCGCCGCCGGCCCCGCCGCCGCCGCCGCCGTTGCCGCTGCCTTCTCCTTGACGTTGTCGATGGCCGCCCGCAGTTGGCCAGGGACGTCCAGCCGCACACGGCGCTTGGCGATGCCGCCCTGCTGCGCCGAGGAGGCCAGGAACTCGAAATTGAGGTCCACTAGAGCATTGATCTGTGGGAGAGTGGTCGGTTGGTTTGTATGCCGTACGCGCAGTGGACGAACACGCGCTTCCCGGGAGTCAGGAGCCCATCTGTGGGATGGGATTCTGGCACATCCAACCGTTCATGGGGCCGCCTTCGGGGCCAATAACCGGCCCATGCCAGCGCACACTGACAAACAAATTAACGGGCCGACAGCCCTGCTGAACGGGCAGCTATTGTAGCGCACCTGGTCAGGGTGCACTCTTCTTTATAAGTCACGGAAGCGCGATTGTACAGGGAGACCAAGCGAAAGGTTACCGTGCTCTTAATGCCAGAGCAGGGTGGTGGCCACGGAAGGGTGTGACCTCGATGCGTCACAGTGTACATGTGTGGTACCGTAGGTCCCACCCGTCCGTTGCCTTAACCCTGCTCGGGCATTAAGAGCACGCTAACCATTTGCCTAGCCCCCCAGCACACATACGCTTCCGAAACTTATCAAACAGGGCGGACCCTGACCGAGTGCGCTACAACAGCCGATATCAGAGCCCATCTGACTGTGGGTGGAAGGATGACGAAGTGTTGACTCTCTTTTCAAGGCCCCAGCGCGCACCGTGATCTTGATGACGTTGATGCACCACTGTAGTCACGTTACCAACCAAGTGACCTGAAAAGTAGTCTCGTAGGGGAATCATCGTGCCAGCTCCACGTGAAACACGGCGTCCAACCCAGCCAGACTCGAACAAACCGCAACGGCGTAGGGGGGAGCAGTAGGAGGCAGGTCATCCCAACCAACACGACCGCCCGGCGAGCCCACACACTTGCAAGCAGCCGGCAGCTCAGCACCCACCGTGATCTTGATGACGTTGATGCACGGCTCCTCGTACAGCGTGCCCATCGGGCTGTGCACCACCAGCGGCGGCGTCTTGCTGCCGCAGGGGGCAGACAGGTTGCTGGTCAGCACGCCCGCCTCCCGGGGGTCCACCAGGGGGGCGGCGGCGGCGGCGAGGGCGGCGGACAGCATGCAGGAGCCGCCGCCGGATGTGGGCTGGCAGGGCCGGGGGCCTGGGGTGCAGGTTTATAGGTGTGGGGGCGAAGGGCCGGCAGCGTCAGAGGAGTCCGGAGATGGCAATTGCATCTTAGGGTATGGGGGAGGGACGCGCCGGGACTGCCGTATCTGGCGTACTTCGCTTTGCAGGTTGTGTAGGGCGTCGTGCACAACAGCTGGGCGGGGCAAGGAATGCCTGAGCGCGGCAGATGCAGAGCTTCGCAAATGGAAGCGGCGGGGTGCGGAACGAGACATGGCAAGGGCGGAACGCATGCATGGGGCGGCCCTGAAGGTTGGTGGAGGACATGAGGCGGCGAGTGCACGTTGCGCCTGGGATCGAAAGCGCACAGGCACCATTAGATGTGGGGCACGGTCGGAAGGCTGCCGGCTAGCCCACCTGTGTCTGCCAGTTCAATGCAAACCGTGTGGGGCAGAGGTGAACGTGTCTAACGGCATGGGCGGAAGGCTGCCGGCGAGCCCACCTGTCTCCGCCAGCTCCGTCCACGCGGCCACCACCAGCTCCCCACAGCTGCCGGGCTCGGGGTGGCCCGTGTCCTCGTCGATGGCCTGGGTAGGTACATATGGCACGTGGCGCGTGGCACATACCGGTATATGTAACACACCACACGGGGTTGCCCAATGACCCCGCTTATGGCCTGGTGATGCGACGTGATATGTAGCACGTGGAACTTGGCACGGAGAGGCAGCACACGCGGAACACCACACCACATCTAACCAGGTTGGACGGCCGGCCCGTGCTGTTGTGCGGCGCCGCTTGTAGGCGTAAAGTTCCAGAACCCAACACAAGCACCTGCAGCTCCAGCGTGTTTGCCAGCGAAAGCGGGCCCTCCGCCACTACCCGCAACTTGTATGCCTAAACACCCCATGCCGATACACGCCCGCTAATACACACGCACCTGCAGCTCCAGCGTGGTGGCCAGCGGGTGTGGGCGCTCTGCCGCAAGCATGGGCCCCAGCCCCAGCTCCGCCTGCCCCACCAGGTAGTCGTCGCCGTACTGGTCCGTGCTCCACACCTGGAACACCACGCGCCCGGCGGTGCAGGGGGCCTGGGGAGGTGCAGCAGGGCGGGGGGCCGGACAGCAAGTGCGCGCGTATGTGAGTGCAACACATCTCGAACACTGCGAGCTCGCCGCTGCAGGGGGCCTTAAGAGGAGCAGCGGGTGGGGGAGAAAGGACATCACGGTACGTGAGTGAGGTGCTCCACACCTGGGACAACAGAGCTTGTCCCTGCAAAAAGTAACTACAAAGGAGAGGGACAGAGGGGGAGCCAAGACAAGGGGACAAGGAGCACCAACACAACAGTTACTCGCGCCAGCCCGCAGGCTTTCCTTCCTTGCCCAGCACATTGCAGATCGCCGCGAGGAATCGCCCCAGCAGCTGTTGCTCTCCCCTCCTCACAGCAGCCCTCCTACCTCCATCAGGGCCCGCGGGAAGGAGAAGACCTCGTTCCACGTTGCGTTCTTGACCTCGCCCGCCACCGCCACGCTCTGCGTGTGCCCCCGCGGCGCGCCGCCCACCAGCAGCATGCAGTAGCACGTGTGCACGCTGCCCTGGAACCACGGCCACGTCAGCTGCCGCCCGCTGCGGACCTACACACCAGGCAGACACGTGCAGCAGCACGCGCACGTCGTTTGTTCGCCGTGCGTTTTCGGGGCATGCCGGGTATACAGCAGCCATAGCTTCTTGCTGCTCGGCCTGTGCCGTTAACACCCCACCTGAACGTACACGGGCCGCGCGCCCCCGTTGGTCAGGGGAGATCCCCCCGGGCCCACGCCCGCGCCGCCGTCCGTGCCGCACGCCTGCGTGTCGGAAGGGCCATCGCACGCAGGCATGCGTTCTCAGCCGGCAATCCTGGACAGAATCTGGTCCCGCACCTGGCTGCTAGGCGTTTGCCTGGCCTTGGGAAGCCCCGCATCGTGCCTCCACGTGGTATAGCGCACGCGTCATGAGCACAAGCGCGTGTCGTACGGCGCCGTGTGAGCGTGGAGCACAGCCCCAACACACCTTCAGCCGTCCCAGCAACCAACGCCTTCATGGCAGAAACCCGTGTCCCTTATCCATGCCATCCAAGCCAGGAACCGCGCTCCACGAATGAGCACGCCCTGCCCCATCCGCCCCACAGCGCACACCTTGACCCGCCGCCTCATATTTGTCCTCTACTGTACCCCAAACACCACCTCCTGGTCCCCACAATACAGATGTAAAGCGTCAAACAGGAAACATCATGTACTTTTGTCGCGCACCTTGACTGCCGCCTCGCACCCCGCCGCCCCCCGCGCCGCCAGTGCCCGCTGCGAGGCAAACCGCGCCCGCCGGCGGCTCCGGGGCGGCCGGACGCAGGCGGAGAAGAAGCGGGACAGGTTAATACACTTGACCGAGTCCTGCGAGCAGCAGGGCCGGCCGGCGAACGCGGCCAAGTTGCAACGGAAGCAGTAGCCGCCGTTTTGGGCCATGGGTGCGTTACAGGGCGAGAGTGGCATGGGCAGCAGGGCCGGCCAGGGGGCAGGCGGTACGCCCAATAACAGCTCAGTGCCGTTGCCGACAACTAATAAACACCTTTGCGCATGCACTGCAACGCCTGGGTAGGGGTGAGCCCCATGCTACCGGTACAACGCAATGCCCTGGTCCGGAACCCTGTGCGTACACCTGGACTCTTGCCCCTGCTGCATTGGCCATCCTGGGCGGGTCACTCAAGCCATTCATCTCCGACTAGACCTTGCAGGTAGCTGGTGCCTCTACAGGACGAGAAGTGATCTTGTGAAACGCTCGCATGTTGAGTTGGCCTCCCACCTGCACCACGGTGGTGGACACGGGCGTGACGTGGCGGGCCCCCGCCCCCGCAGGGGACTGCCCCGGCGGCCGCAGCCCCGTCTGCTGCCGCCGCACCAGCCGCGGCGCCGAGGGGACGTCCACACCGCCGCCCCGCGCCTGCCACCAGGACCGCGTGGGAACCCGTCAATGCAGGCAAGGACAGGTGCGAGTGCAGTCCGCGCTCGTGGGTGTGGGTGCCACACACCGAGGCAGATCCCCGGTCTTTCCTGTCGTTCGTCCGGCCCTCCCCGTGTCCGGACACCTCGCCCTGGTGTCGCACCCTTCCATACGGTGGCCCATGCCCACAGGAGACCCCACCGGCACACCAGCTGCAGTTCAGCACAACCGCTGCCCGGCTCCGGCACGCCTCACAAGAGTCCTGCCAACCCATCCCACCAATCCATGCTGCCCACATAATTCCTCTCGGTGCGCGCTGCGGCGTCCTACCGCCAAACGCCCGCGACGTATCGCTACCTAGCAGCCGGCGCTGTTGCGCCAACTGCAGCTCAGCGCCACTGCTGCCCGCCAACGCGCGCACACTCCGCCCCTCCCATACACCACCCCAGTACCTCCTGTTGTCCACAACCACAACTCGGCGAGCGCTGCAGCAGCAGCAACAGCTGCTGCTGCTACAGCTGAAGCCCTTGCCGCCCTGCCCCGGCAGCTCCATGCCACCACCCACCGCCAACGCGCGCACCGCTGCCCCATCAACCACCTCACTGCCACTTGCCGTCCCATCGCCACCCACCGGCGATCGCTGCTGCGCCAGCTGCAGCCTCCCGTCCGATGGGCGGATCCAGGAGGCGATGCTTGGCAGGGCGCGGGAGCCCAGGTCGCGTGCGTGCGACAGCCCCACACCCACGCCGTTCACCACAGCGCCAAGGGCGCCGGCCACAGCGGAGGCTGCACAGGTTTGGGGAGGACAGCCACGGCCAACGTGCAATGGTTATGAAGGTGTTGTGTTACCGCTGTGCAATCAGGGGCGTTCAGGGATGCGCGGGGACACCCGGGCATGGGAAGGGGGAGGAGGTACGTTGGGGGCAAGTGGCTAAGGGTTGCTGTGTTGGCGCCCATTGCTGTGTCGGTACCCGTGCAGTCGTTGCAACGGCGGCCAATAGTGTTCCCTAGGTATCAGATTTTGTACACGGTAGGTAGAAGGGCTTGGCGCTGGAACGTCCGTAGCTGGCCCTGCTAAAGGGTCGGCACACGCTGTCACAGCGCACGCGTGCCTGCTACCCCGTGCACATAAGTGCATGCGACACGGGCTTGACAACGCGAGAGCAGTGATACATAGCAAAAGCGCATGGAATGTTCTAAAGAAATGGACTCTCCCAAGCGTGTCTGGCTCAGCTGCTTGTCGTGCCCAGCCCACCCTTCCCACACTGTCAACTGGCGCAGCGGTTAGGCGTTTGTGTGACTGTGAATCTCTAGTCACACGATGGCAAGGGCCATGGTTCACCTGGACGAGATGCTAAAGTCCGCCGCAAGCTTCCAGACCGTTTTCCGCGAGTAGCAGGCTCCTGCGGGGGCGACCCCTGCTCCTCCGGCAACATTGCGTATGACACGCCCCGCGCCGGGCGCGGCGGTGGTGTCTGCATTGTATTGGTGTCGCTACATTGCAGAGGAGGCACAGTTGGCCATATCGACACAGGTCAAGGTTATGCACTCTTATGCATGACGTTGCACTCTGCAAAGGTGTATTGCGTCTGCTATATCAAGTATAATTATATATGACAATATGGAAAATGTATATTGCTTACTAAGGGGCTTACAGCCTGTGTGCTCTGGACGCGACCCCCCATGCCAGCTAGGTCTCCTGGTCAGAGCCCAACATATGGTGGGGTCAGACTTTATGTTAG
>VFQN01001481.1_pt1 | contig 39226 bp, 53 predicted proteins | sample 3512371 | NCBI WGS metagenome assembly VFQN01 (sample SAMN10412370, study PRJNA504923) | tailings metagenome | isolation source: Replicate 2 from Balatoc abandoned mine | place: Philippines: Itogon, Benguet | collected 2017-08-28
CACGAGTCTTCGCGAAACAGCAATAGTCACACTTGGCACTAGTTTACTCTTACACCGTAAGCCTTAATGTAGCTTATCCTATACATAAAAGTTGGCCACCCCCTGGCCACTTCCCTTTTCGCACTTTCCGTTGGCGTGTCGGGCTTGCGGCCCCATGGAGGCCCCATACACGCCGATTAATGAGCCCCTGACGCAATAGCACAGAGAATCTTTTGCCGCTAAATCCAGTTTTGAGGGGCGGGCGCAGTACTCTTCTTAGTATGGGCGACATGGGTCTCGGAGTATACCTGTACATTTCTCTGAAGGACATTTCACTGGAGTAGAACCTGATGCAATGGCGGTCTCATCTTGAATGGAAGTCATAGCCATGGATCAACTCCTTCCTTTGTCTGTCTTTCGGTTCCGCGGGGCTCTGATCCTCGCATTCACCATTGCCGTTCTTTCTGTGGCGGCAGGGCATGGGGATACGTACACGGTGCATTCGACAGGTACGCGCGGAGTTTGGGCTGACTTCAGCATCGGCAAATGACGTCTCAACTGTCGTTGCAGCCTACCGGACGCACCTTGAAAATAAGTAATTTTGCAACAATATTTTAGGTTTTTGCTGCAGTTTGCGGTGTGCTTGTCAGCGGTGCTGTTCGCGCTTCAAGTAGCGGCATCTCGGTGCAAACCGCCGAGACCAAAGCATCGAACCAGCAGTAAGCGTCTCACGTTATCCATTCCCCTTTATCCTGCCAGTAACTACAACTCGCCGGCAGCTCCGCCAGGATCCCGGGGCCAACAGCTCTGCGGCGACACCCCCGCCCTCTGGTGAGCACGTGGGTCGGTCATACATGTGTCGCAACTCGGGACTGTGGCAACTGGCAAGGCCTCGCTATTGCACAGATATCTACCAAGCCTGGGTGCCTGGCCACAGCCACCATGGATGCGACATAGCACCCTAGCTTATAAGTTTCTTGTCAAACAGCTTTCTACCCCATGCCATTGGCTACACCTGGCGCTGGCATGTGCGGGACACTCGCCTGAGGGTCCCTTGCCCGGACCAACGGGGACGCGCACGGCCGACGCCTAGCTCTTTCAACGCATGCAGCCGAAACATTACACAGTGACTTGCACATATTGTAGGGCAACCACACGGCTGAAGTCGCAGCGCAGTTGCTCTTATGACCGCACGGCACACAAGCGCTAATGCGGTAGCGGTGCGGCGCCCCATCCCCTACCCCCGTCCCGTCCAGTCCCTTCCCAACGCACATGCCCCTATGACTGCAGGCACCTCCTCCCGCCGAGCTGCTTCCATCTGGGTTATCTTCAAGGAAGTCGCCAAGGCTCTGTCGGAGGTCGAGCTCAACAGGTGCAGCCACGGGGCGCAGCTCTCATCGTGACACATGCAATTCTGCGCTTAGGCACACCGGTCATGCCGTAGTTGTCATGCGCGGCCGACCTGTAATGCCGCACGCCCTAGCCCTCATCATGACCATCCTTTATACACATGTTCTGCCCTCGTGACGCAGCCGGGTCCAAAGGCTACGCGCTGTGTCTATGGTCGTAGCTTGAACACCCACCCTGGCCCATGTCCCCCAGGAAAGGCGTCCCCAGCGCAGCTACCACGCACTAGTGTTGATGAACCAGCAGAAATCCATTCTCCCGTTCAGCCCTGAACGACATCTGCAATGATGTACACCCCGTTTCACATACTGGTGCTGAAAATGCTGCAGTGGCGACGCGAACCTGAAGGCCACGTTCGGGTACGACGGCAATGCCACGTGGTTCTTTGGCACGGCTGCACTCAACGCGGAGATGAGGGCGGACCTTGACGAGGCGGTGCGCGCTGAGGCTCCCTGGTTGGCCAGGACGGTGAGGATACGCGTATTACTTGGTTACAGTGGCTACAATGGCGGGCTAGCTGATGCGCAGACATGCTCGCCGTATGCTTTGTCACGTGCCACAGCGTGTGCGGCTTGCATCACCCTCCCCTGGCGTGAGCGAGCCCTCCCCTGGCGTGAGCGAGCCCTCCCCTGGCGTGAGCGAGCCCTCCCCTGGCGTGAGCGAGCCCTCCCCTGGCGTGAGCGAGCCCTCCCCTGGCGTGAGCGAGCCCTCCCCTGGCGTGAGCGAGCCCTCCCCTGGCGTGAGCGAGCCCGCCCTTGCTCCCCACCGCCCAGGATACCCCCGCGGCCGACCCCTCTGCGTGGCTGCTGCACGGCACGGCGGTCATGACTCCGCGTGGCGGTGCCAACACAACCACCGTCAGCCTGGTGGTGACCACGGCCAAGGCGCTGTACCTGCTTACCGACTTGGCCCCACAGCTCAAGCTGTCCGCCCTGGGCATCACCGTACCGCTGGTAAGTATCCTACAGCGCGAAAGAGGGTTGTCTTTTGGGACCATGATGACGGCGTGACGGGACAGCCCGTCACGCGTAGGGATTGTCAGGCACGGGTCCACCGTAACGCCCGAGCAGCGCCACGTGGCTACCGTGCCTTGTGCTTGCCACAAGGACGGTTCTTGGGTTGGTTTGTTCCCTTCCGGTCGGGGTGCCGTACTCCACACCCACCTCCCCGAGATGCATACCGTTGTACGTACCGCGTGGTGTGGCGAGCCACTGTCGAGGGCTTGCCACGTTGCCCGGGCACCTGCCGTGACGGCACCGGTAACTCAACCGGACAACACGTTGTGCTGTTGTCACGCTGTGACGTTACTCTCCCTGCATGCCCCATTTGCCCCCAAACAGGTTGCTCGTGAGTTCGATGCCAACACCACAACAGTGGAATTGACGCTGGGCCCCGACGGCTCCCTGCGCCGCCTGGCCATAGCCCTGGACGGCCTGGGCAGCAGCGTCGGCTCCGGCGGTCGTACAAGCACGAGCACGAGTACGACAACGGTTGGCGCGGGCGGTTGGACGGTTGATGATGTGGGCCGGCGGTTGGGATGTACGTGGCTGGTGTCGTGGAGCTTGGCGGCCATCAGCTCACCGGTCGTGGTGGTGGAGCCGCCGGCAGCAGGTGAGTACACCCTGATCTGCACTGTACATTCAGTAAATGCATACCAGTCAATGCCTAACGGCATATGATGATACTGTGTACACCATGTTCAGGGATACTGGTAGGGCATGCTACCGTATGTGCAAGTCCTCCCCACCTGCCGTTTGGGGGCTCCAGGAGGAGTGCGACACTCCCCACTCCCCTGTGCCGGATGTTGCATGGGTGCACCGGCACTTCTAACCTGCTGTGGCCTGTGCTGTTGGTCACAAGTGCAGATTCGGGCCCAGGGCTTAAGCCGAAGCTGCGGGTGGACGTGCGGGCCACTCTGCCCGCGCTGGGGCTCGTGGGCCGTGCTGCAAGCCTTGTGGTGGAGGGTACCTATGACGTGGCCATGCTGGTGGGTCGCGGGGAGCGGCGCCATGCACTGCATTCATAGCCCCCGCCCCTGCCGCTGCACCGCCGCCACCCTCGCCCTATCGCGAAGCCATGCTGGAGGGTTGCAGGGAGCGGAATCGTGCCGTGTCCTGCCGTTGCAGTATTGCAGTTGCAGAAGCAGCTGCCTTCCTGGGCGGGGCCACACACACAACGCACCTTGCCCCCAGCCCCCGTATGCCTTATCAATCCCGTCCCCCAACCCTCCTACCTCGGTTACAACCTCTTGCTGCTGTTGCACGACTGCTACCTTCATACACGCCCACGCTCACACCCGCTCCCAGTTAACCCCCGCCGCCTGCGTCTGTAGCTCCTTCCGTTGCTACTCCACTGCCGCCGCCCTCACCTGCCTGCCGCCACCGCTGCCTGCCTATTATCGTACGTACCTGCGTATGTACTACTTACTCTGTACCCTCACCCTGCCCCTCCATTCCTGCTCTGCGCCAGGTCTCCGGAAACGTCTCCTTCGCGTCCGGCCTCTTCAGCACCCAGTACGGCGTCTTGCACGTGGAAGCCCGCAGCAGCTCCAACCTGGTGGCGGAGTTTGACGGCACCCTGCTGGGCGTGCCCGTCCACGTGACGGCCACGCTGTCCTCGCAGCACCACGTGGCGTACGACATCGCATCCACCGAGGAAAGCGACCTGGTGCCCCTCGTCACTCACCCAAGCTGCTGGCCTGCCGCCCCCGCCCTGGTTCGCGACGCCGCGGCCAAGGCCAAGCTTCCCTCCTTCAACGTAAACCAGACGCATGGTGAGGTCCGTGTATCGTACTGTTACTGTGCCGTACTGTACCATACTGTACGTCGCACCGCTCCATGGCTCGACGTAAACCAGACACGCGGCAAGTATCGTGTACGGTGCATAGCTCGCTGGCACGGCTGTGTCGCGCCGAGATGGCCGTACACCCGTACTGGTACCGTACCATTTAAAGCGATCCAATGCAAACCCTGCTATTCGGCTTGCAGCTATTTACACACAGCACTGTAATCACTACCAGTACCTGCCTGCCTCACTATTCATCCGCGCCCACACGCAGACACGTTCACGGTCCTCGCTGGCCCCGTCAACGGCACCGCACTCACAGTGGTGTGGGACCGGCGCGGCCTACGGATGGCGCGCGTGCAGCTGCCGCCCGCCGCCTACTGCTCCAACGCCAGTACCCTACTGCAGAAGCTGGGCGCAGCTGACGTGGCAAAGAGCCTGCCGGGGGACTTCTTCGGCAGCGTGTGTCCGCAGTCTGTGTACCTGGTCCCGCAGTACAACGACACCCACGGTGCGTGACGAGGGCGGGACGCCAGGGCCCTCGGTGTCGCAATCCGTACCTGTGCCGGAAAGACGAGGCCGCGAAGCGATAGCACGGGGCAGGTGCATGGGGTCACCGGTAGCACGGTTCATGCTGCAGGCTAGAACGGTGTGCAATCTGGTGGTACGGCGACGTGGCCTGACCAGGTTGTAAGGCACGTGGCAAGCGGAGAGCAGAAGACCAGATGCAACGGTCCCCATACGCTTTGTACGTAACACCTATCAAAAGCTTGCATTCCCGTGTGCATGCATTCAATGGAATGCCTTCAAACTGCTACTCTTGGTCGGCCGCACTTTTAGCTCTGCTTGGCCCTCCAACCTTCTGGAAGTGGCTTTCAGTCGCGCATTCATGCCCCACGCCCCCACTCGCTGTGACAGGGCTGATGATGTACGACACACTGTACAGCCCTGGAGCCTTCGCTGAGCTAGAGCTGGGGGCACCTCACCTACTCCCGGCACGTATCCAGGCAGTACTCAAGTACAGCAACGCCTGGGGCCGACCGTACAGCACTATGGACGTCCAGGTAGGCCGTGCCCTTGCTTGCCACCCGCTGCTCTGACCAGGTTCCTGAGTCCCAGTGTTCTCGCCCAGCTCGCATGCGGCTGTACACCGTTTTGGCAGGTGTTCCCAGCCCATTGCATTGTTACCGGATCCTTGGAGCCCGAGCGTGCCCCGCCAGCCACGCCCAGCATGTGCACAACCGTATGCCGTACAACCATGCACGCAGGTCAACGGAAAGGACATTCCTCTATTCAACGGTGTGGCCAAGGCTCGGGACATTGTCTTCACCCTCGGCAGTGCAACCGCCTCTGGCACCAACACCAGCGCCAGCACCTCCCTGTCCGCCTCCATGCACGTCTCCTCCTCCGATCTGGGCCTCACCCTCGCCCCGCTCACCATGTCGTACTCGGGCGGGCAGTACAAATTGCGCCTGGACAGCGGTACGACAATCCTGTACGGCGCGGTGGCCCTCTCCAACATGACCGTCACCACCACACAGCAGGCCCCCGTGCTTCGCGGCACCTGCACCGGCTTCGTTGTTGGCCGCCCAGCCGCCATTGCCTTGGACATTACTAAGCCGATGGCGGTTGGCGGCGATGTGGCTGTCGTACTATCCGTCAAGGTGCAGGATGTGTCGCTGGACCTGCTTGCCTCCACGCTGTGGCCCATGGCAATCGAGGTGCAGCTGCCGCAGCTGCTGGCCGGCCTCACCTTCGCCAACGTGGAGGTGCGGACGCCCAAGAACGCCGCCAGCTGCAAATGCGGCACAGGTGGGTCTTACGTCTATAGTCGGGGGGCCCTGGCTCCCTTCCTGGTCATACCACTGTTGCGCGCAACCAGGAGCGACACAGCGGCAGCAATGCCGCCCGATTATGCAAGTTGGCTCGTTGTACACCTACTGCCAGAGAAAACCCAAAACTGCTTTGGGCAACCAATTTACCCAAGGTGCCCTTACCCCTTCGTCCATCTTGTGTCATCCCCAGATGCCTACACGCTACTGTCCGGCCCCGACGCCAGCGGCCTAGTGGTCGGCCTTGACCTCACCTTCACCTCGTACGGCATCTTGTACGGCAGTGTACGGCTGGACGGCGAGATGGGGCTGGACGAGCTGCTGGCGGCGCTGGGCCTGGCGCTGCCAGCCGGTGTGATGCCCCTCCTGGACAGCAGCAACCCCACCTTCAGCCTGGTGGCGAACGACAGCAGGGGCGCCAACCTGACAGGTGGGCATGAAGGGCGCGGGGCGGCTAGTCCGGTGTTTAACGGAGGTGTGCGTCTGTCCGGGGCAATGTCCATGCGACCACGGGGAACACGTGAGGTCCAACCGCACCCAACATAGTCCTCTCGGTCCACGGGTCATATGCACTGACCTTCTCTCGTTCTCCACTCCACACGTCGTCGCTCCACACGTCCCACTTCCGCTCCCAACGTCGCGTCTCCACTCCACAGGTCTCATCTCCGCTCCGCAGGTCACATGCACGCACGGTCTCATTCTTGCCCCTGCCCGTTTGCATTGGATGCGTGCAGCCCTGGCGGGCGAGGCGCTGCTGGCCCCCGGCTGGTACGTGGAGTTTGGTCTGGATGTGCCCGCCCTGGGCATCACCGACATGGACACCTACATCATGGTGCGGGATGCGAAGGGCCAGCTGGTGGACGAGGCGCAGTTCCAGGTGGGCAGCTGGGCACTCTTACAAACCATGGATGTAAGGAGCATGCTGCTGTGTTTGAATTTGAGCTCTGCTTCGACTGCGGTCCTCGTAGAGGGCTTCCAGTTGGACGCCCCGGGTCAGCTGCCGGTGGACGGGGTATAAGTAGAGCGCGTTGCTAGGCGCACGCAAGGCGTTCACAGTTCGGTGCAACGGTTTAGGGGCCGTGAAATTGCCTTGCCGTACGCTTGCTACAGTGCCTCGCCGTACGCTTGCTCGTGCACCTTGCCGTACAGCTGAGCGACGTGGTCACCTGAGCGCCCTGCAGTGCGCTTCCTCACACGCCCTGCCGTACGTTTACTGCTGCCGTACAGCTGAGCGACGTGGTCACGGCGGGCGGCGGGCTGCTGACCCTGGGCGGCCTCAGCATGTGGACGGAGGGGGACGCTTCGCTGCGGAGTGCGGGGACCCTCACCTTCCTGGGCGTCCCAATGACCCTGGACGCCACAGTCGTGCGCACGGGTAACCAGGTAGGTAACGAGGTGGGTACCCAGGTGGGTAACCAGGTAGGTGCCGAAACCGGTAATCCGGTACCGGTTCTTCCTGTCTTGGTAGTGCAGTAGGTAAAGCAGGTTAAAGTTAACGTACAACTACTGGGACGCTTTGTAACTACCGACACGTGAGCAAAGCCGTAGGGATGTTTGGGGGTTGCACGTGCATGACGAGCTACCGTATTTTGAGGGTGCTGGTGGCAGCAATCTGGCAAGCAGGTGCGCCCCTGCTTCCATCCTATGCTCGCACGCTGTGCGTGCCGGTATGACGATACAGTGCTAGTGAGCCACTGGATAGCGCAAACTGGCTTCTTGTTCTTGCTGCCGGTGTGCATCTGCCATGTGTGAAGGGCACAAGCGGCGGCAGCGGCAGCGGTGGCGTGAGCGCCCGGTCGGCGCAGCTGGTCACAACCGCCGACGCAACCGACGCAACCGACAACAGCAACATGACCCTAACCGCCACCGCCACCAACATCAACATGACGCAGCTGGTGCAGGTGGGGCCCCGTGCAGGGCGCCGAGAACACTGCGCACTCGCCCGTAGGTACCGTACAGTGGGCCTGGAGCACTCCCATTACAGTGCCCCCGAACCCTCATCACAGTGCCCCCGAACCCTCGACGCCCAGTGCTGGCTCTCCCCATCGCCATCCACCCGCGCGCCACTGCATGTGTTCCGAGCAGGTATCCGGTAGTGCTCCAACATGCGCCGCGTAACCCGCGCACCTTCGGCACGGTGCCTCATCACCTGCACACCATGCCTGAGCACCCTATCTCCCTGGTGCCCTCCCCCTCCCCCACGCAGGACGTCAGGATGTGGGGCTCTAAGGTGCCGCAGCTGGTGCTGGACAAGCTCACGGACGTCATATTCCCTGTGCTGGGCATCCAGGCCAAGGAAGGTGCGTCGCATTGGGGTCCCTTACGGTTCCTGGTTCCCTCACCGTCCAGTCTGTGCGCCCTTTCCCACGCACCCGATGCAGTGCGCACGGCGCTGCACCGTTTCGCACTCCCAACTGTCTTGTATTCTGCGTACCGTGGTGAACTGCACGCCACTTTGAAGGCCGCACTGGTTCGGCGCCTTCTACCAGGGAGCGAGGACACCCCCCACGCACACGGGTGCAGGCCCCGTGACCGGCACGTGGCAGCCCGTCATGCAGTCAACGCGTGCTGGCGTGCCTGTGCCATGCCTCAACATACATGCTGCTTCCATCAACCGTGCTGCTACTGCTTACTGCTGCCCCCCGCAGGCTATTACCAGGGCGATGCCGGTCCGGTGGGCGGCCTGTCGCTTCACTTCGCCATCGACGATCTCGGTCTGCGGTACATCCAGCTGGACATGCAGGACACGTGCATGAACCTGGGGGACCTAATCGCACAGGTGAGTAGCACTCTGCGCTGAATATATTGCAGTACTAAAATCCATACGTACGGTAGTACGATGATGTCTGCGCCCTGGTCTGACCGCACTTACCGTGCCGTAACCAACGGTGCGCTTGCCTGACACAATCGTGCCTGGGCCTTGGCGACGTCGCAGATGGGACTGAGCGACGTTGAGGCCCCCGACGCCTTCACGCTGTGCAACCCCTCGGTCAAGTTCGTGCCAGCCTATGACGGTGGGTCTAAAGGGCCCGTCCACAGGGGCGATGCAAGAAGCTGTGGTGCCGTACGGGCCACATACCAGCGCCGTACGTACCGGTCTGCATCCTCTTTTCACAGGAGGCCAATCTGTAAGTGAGAGGGGCCGTGACGTGTGCGCTGTTGACCCGTGCGTGCGTGCAGGTGCTGCCGACTTCACCGCCGACGACGGCACCCAGTACACGCCCTCCGGCACCGTCGCCTTCGACCTGTCCATCACCGACATCGACCTCACGGGAGTGCGGGCCTCGTTCTCCTACGAGGCTACGCAGGACAACTCCACCGCTTTCAGCGTCGAGGTGGGTCGTGGCGGGTGGATACTAAGCCCTGTGCGGAGGCAGGGGAAGGCCAGGGGAAACAGGACATGGGCCGGCGCGGGGACTCCGCTGTGGGCCGACAGTGGGCGGGTGCCTCGGAGCCTGTGCCGGAGCCACATAATCTAGTCGCTCTGGTTACGTGCAAATGCTTATCTAGTAGTTCAAGAATATATCTTGTGTGAATTACAAGCGATGCGGCAGCCCGTCTCCTGCCTGGCGATTCAAAACCGAGCTGTATCGTCATTTCGACGAGACTCTCAGCTACAACCACACCGATGCGCTCTCAGTATGTTTAAAAATGATCGGGGCTTCCGGTTCAGCCGTTGGCCGGGACGGCGGCACACACCCCGCCCGGCAAAGTGCAGGGCCAAAAGCCGAGCCGGGTCCGGCTGCGGGGCCCTGCTAGGCGTAGCCTCGGGCCCCCATGCTACCACGCAAGGTGCCGGCACGCCCAATCACGCGAAGGGCACTTCAGTCCACCTGCAACAGATTGCCCAAGGGCCAGGGCGACGGAACCTGCTTAGGATGACAAGTGAACCCCACACACCAATCGCGTGCCCCTAACACTCACCCTAAAGCGTCCCCTCGCCCTCACACAGTCACGCTTCCCTCACACCCTGTTACCCATATCTGGACCCGCAGCTGGAGGGCAGCTTTCCTGTGTTCAACGACTGGGCCACCATCACCGGCATGGCGGTGTCCGACGTGACCGCCACCACCTTCACCGCCAGCCTCACCTTCAGCGTGCCCGACCTCAACCTGGAGGACGCAACAGCCTCCCTGGCCTACAGCAGCGACACACGAAACTACACCTTCCAGGTAGGTACCCACAGCTGCCCGGGGCAGCAGTGGTAGGGGAGGGTTTGCGATGCTTGCTTGTCCAGGGCGACGCCGCCTCCGTCCCGTGCAACCTATATATGCCCCTACACCTGCACGCCTCGAGACCTCCCCCTTGCCCTACGTGCATCTGCTTTCCATTCCGTATTGCTCAACGCAAGCCCCCGTCTGGTCCTCCCACATCCCAACCCTCATCCCGCACCCCACAGGTCCAGGGGCGACGCCACCTTCCTGTACGGCACCCTCACCATGCAGGCCCTGTCGCACGACTGGCTAAGCCACCTGCTGTCCCGTACCCCTCCTCCTTTCCCCCATGCCCGCACCCCCCTCCCCCCAGGTCCAGGGCGACGCCACCTTCCTGTACGGCACCCTCGCCATGCAGGCCCTGTCACACGACTGGCTAACCCACCTGCTGTCCCCTACCCCTCCTCCTTCCCCCCATGCCCGCACCCCCCTCCCCCCAGGTCCAGGGCGACGCCACCTTCCTGTACGGCACCCTCGCCATGCAGGCCCTGTCGCTCAGCTTCCTGCGCTCGGGGGGCACCGTACAGGGCAGCGCCACCGGCAGCCTGGGCCCCTACAGCGGCACCACCTCATGGTCCTTCCGCCTGCCCACGGCGCAGCAGGCCAAGTCCGCGCTGCGCATGCGGCTGGCCCTCCCCACCGTGCAGCTGGGCACGCTGCTGGACGCGGTCGGCCCCACGGTGGGCGACCTGCTGCCCAGCTTCGTGCTGCTGCCCGACCTGCCGCTGCTGCAGCTGACCACCAGCAACTACGACAGTGAGTGCCCTACCTGGTGCTGCATGCCCTGCTGCCAGAGTGTGGCTAGGGCTACCGTCAAATGCAGGATTACACCGTACGTAAGCAAGCCAGAAGCATGTGGCCAGAGCACCGGTCAGTAGAGTGCCGTGGCCATAAGATGCGACCCGCTGATCCGTTTTGTGGTCCGCAGCACTCGTCACACACCATCAACCGCACTGCTGATCGGCCGGACGTGCATGAAGCCCACTGCCAAGTCTGTACCATTACGCCCTCACATCGTCCCCGTGCGCTGGTGCATGCACGTGTCGCAGACGTGTACAGCTTCAGCGTTGGGCCCTCCGACAGCGGCATCAGCGCCAGCTGCCTGTTCGACCGCGACGGTGTGCTGACCGCCACCCTGGCCATGCAGTCCGACCTGGACATAGGGGCGGCGCTGCAGCAGCTGGGGCTCAGCCTGCCGGGGGACGTCAGTGACGTATTGGTCATCAGCAACCCCGGAGTGCTGGTGGTGGCGGCGCGGGCGGAGGAGGCGGGCGTGTCGGCAGGTGAGGGGGCGGGGCGTGGGCTGTGGAGTCGGCAAGGCGTGTGGGGGCAACCGCTGGCTGGTGCAAGGCTGGAATGCGAGGAGTAGAGTCGGTGTAGAGTGAAGTACTGGTATGGTGTCTTCAAGCTGGTGCAGCGTGCGTGAGGGTGGCAGAACAAGCCGTTGTGAGGCGTGTGGGGTATAGGGTGTGGTGCAGGTGGGTCGGCATGGGGTGTGGGTTAAGGCAGGCAGCAGGGGCGCTGCAGCTGACTGCTGACGCTTCAGTGTGCTGCTCGTGTCGCCGCCGCCGCTGCAGACGCCGCGGCCGGCACGCACATCTCGTTCGGTCTCAAGATCCCTCCTCTCATGGGGGACAACCAGGTGGACATTGAGGCCATGGTCTTGGACGCGGACAGGAACCTCGTCACCGACTTCAGCTTCAGCGTAAGGCAACTTCTGTGGGGCGCCCTAGGTTACTGTATGTGGCCTGCAAAGCGTCATACAGCACTGCAGCGCAGCTAGCCGCAATCACTCCCCTGGACTACCTTGTCCCGTATGCATGAGGGGGCCCGGCGGCCTGTGTCCGCCTTTGGCAACCGTGCCGTGGGGCCCCGGCTATGTGTGTGCCTGCTGTGCGCTAATGCACAACATGCAATAGTGTGTCATGCTTATCAAGCTGGAGACAACTGACTACCGTCGGGGCATTGCTGCGCGTGTGGTTTGCAGTGGGAGGGCTCCTTCAGCCCTGCGGAGTACATTGAGCTGACCAACGCCATGTGCCACGTGGACAGCGAGGGAGTGGTGAGCGGGGGACGAGGCCGCCGCCACCATCACCATCACCACCACCGGTGATGCTGCTGCTCGACAGCCTGCTGTGCGCGTTAGCAGTCTTACTATACTGCACCTAGCACCTCGCATGGCGTGTGGGTGGGCAGGAGATCAAAAACGCAGCTGGCCAAGTGTACGGTGTGCCGCTCCTTGCCTATGCCCCCCAACCCACCACATCGCCGCTCACTTGCCCATCCTGCCCTCCTGCTTTCCCTCACCCTTCACTCTCCCACACTTGCCCCACAGCTGGTGCTCACCAACGGCACCATAGCGGGCATCTCCGTCACAGTGCAAGCCGTGGTGGCCAGCAAGGAGGCGCGCGCCGCCGGCTCCAAGGCCTTCGTACTAACCGCCCTGGCGTACGACGCATCCGCATCCACAGCCCTGGGCACCATCTTCCCAGACACGCCCCAGTTTGTGCTCGAGATCCTGCGCCCCGCCTCCTTCAGCCTCCTCAACTTCACGTGGGACGGCTCCTTTGATGCGCGGGGCTCCCCTGACCTTTCTTCCGTACCCGGCCTGTCCACCATCCTGTCGTACCTGAAGCTCAGCCAGGACGACGTACAGATCGTGCCCATGTCGGGCGCGATCGCGGTTGAGATCCAAAGGTCCTGGACGCTCAGCCTGGGCGATCCGTTCATCGGCGACTCGGAGCTCGACTTCGCGATTGGCTTTTCGCAGAACGGCGCGGACACGTCCTTCTTCGTTTCTGCCAACTTCATCGCGACGGCGCAGCTGTCGTTCCTGGAGTCCGAGCAGGTTTCCTTCAACCTGGGCGCCAAGGTGTCGTACGACAGTACAGCGCCGCCGCCGAGCGTGTCGTTCGGCCTGAGCGCTTACGTAACCTCCCAGATGGCAATCAAGGGCTTTCCGTTCATCGTTCTGGACTACATTGGCGGCGAGGTGGCCCTGACGCCCATGGTGGCCCCTCCGTTCGTGTCCATTGAGAGCATTGCGTTCGCGGCCAACGGCTCGGTGCTGGACACGGCGGTGGGCATCTCCGTACTGTACGACCAGCCCAAGGGAGACTTCGGTGTGCAGTTTTCGCTGGCCAACCTTGACTTGCAGGTGCGGGGCAGGGGAGGGGCCCGCATGGAGGTGTGGGGCAGGGGAGGGACCCCCATGGAGGTGCGGGGCAGGGGAGGGACCCCCATGGAGGTGCGGGGCAGGGGAGGGGCCCCTCGCGTGTGGCAAGGGAGGGTGATGGGACCTGGGATGTGTGGCAGGCGAGGAGCCTCCCTGGAGGTGCGTGGCAGGGGAGGGACCCCCACGGAGGTGCGGGGCAAGGGAGGGTCACATGGAGGTGCGTGGCAGGGGAGGGACCCCCACGGAGGTGCGGGGCAAGGGAGGGTCACATGGAGGTGCGTGGCAGGGGAGGGACCCCCACGGAGGTGCGGGGCAAGGGAGGGTCACATGGAGGTGCGTGGCAGGGGAGGGACCCCCACGGAGGTGCGGGGCAAGGGAGGGTCACATGGAGGTGCGTGGCAGGGGAGGGACCCCCACGGAGGTGCGGGGCAAGGGAGGGTCACATGGAGGTGCGTGGCAGGGGAGGGGCCCCTGGCGTGTGATAGTGGAGGTAGTGAGGGACCCTTGGTGCATGACAGAGAAGGCTCCTTGAGATCTCCGCACCCAAGGTGCGGCAGCGCCCAAAGGACTGTTCCTCACCGGCCGGTCGCCCACTCGCACCCCTTACAACCCACCACGTAACCACCTACCATACCTCCCTGCTACCACCTGTGACCCAACAGCGCATGCTGGGCGAGCTGGGCGTGGACGTTGACCTGGGCGTGTTCAACGTGGTGGTCACCAACGCCTTCTTCTCATTCGCAAACCAGGAGGTGCGTCGCCTGCCTCTGCGCCCTGCGCCCGCATCTGACCCTGGGGCAGCGCAACAGCGCGCTCCGGTGGACGCACCACGTACCCAAGCTGTGTTACCCAGCTGGGACGGCGACAGCCCGCCTGCATCGGGCTGTGCGCCACGCTGCCTCCTACCATTTGAACGTTGGTCTGCCTCTGGTTGCTGCGCACGTGACCCACGCTTATCAAGCATAGTTGCATGCTTTACTCATTCGTCACATGCACACGTGTCATGCCCCCGCCCCCAGATCGACCCGGGTGCGGGCGACCCCATCCCCGCCGGCCTGATGCTCAAGGCGGACATGGAGTTCCTGTCCATCGCCTTCGCGCTGGAAGCCGCGGTGGACAGCGACGGATTCGACCTCGACGTGCAGGTCAACGACATGTCGGTGAGCTGTACGACACGGAACACGTGCCGTACTTGCCGTACACGCGCACTGCACGTAACCACATGCGTACGACACTGCCACCATGCTGTGAGGCTATGCAGTGCACCAACGTCATTCCGGAGCTCGCATTGTTTCAATGCATGCAAGGTAGTACATTTGCCCAGTGGATGAGGCGTATGGGTTGCAGGGGAGCGACCCGTTGCCTGGAATCTTGTGGCCCCTCGTTGTTCACTGGGGTAGCCAGCTTTGGGGCGTGCGGATGTGTGCCTCCACGTGTCACCTGCAACGCGTCGTTGCCTCACCATCACCACCCCGCCTCGCCCTGCCCATTTCTGCCCGTTGCCCTCCTTCAGAAAATTATTGAAGACGCACTCGCAGCGGCGCACTCTGTTGCTGACTCGTGAGTGCACCGGCCACGCTACTCGTGCGATACTTGTGCTTCCTTGGTTACACATCCGCATGGGGCACACGGGCCTAGTAGGGCCCCAGCGGTTTTGAATGTCACGGAAGGCCCCAGCGGTTTTAAATGTCACGGCGTGGCCTGCTGGGTGCGTGTGCGGAAGGCTAGGATGCACAGCAGCTGGGTCCCAAGTCATGGGCGTGCCGACTGCTGCTGGTGCCATGTATTGTTGGTCATGCTGCGAAAGTCGCCGCCTGCTATCACATCCCCCCACGGCTGCAGGCTGGGCCTGGACGTGACGCTGACGGACGCCGTCAAGCTGGACTACATCCAGCTGTCCATCTCGCTGCGCAAGAGCAAGGTGGGCAAAGAAACTGCTGCTGGCCGGGGGGGAGGGCGGCAAGGGCGGGGGCGAGGGCGAGGGTGCCCTCCTTGGCTTACAGTAACGCCGGCTGCCATGCAAGGCATCGGAGCTGCAGGAGCCACAGTCCTGGAGGCCAAGCTGTCCGCAACCCAGGAGGCATCTACGGCTGCTGCAGCTGTCACTTTCCTGTCCTAGACTTGCGCATGCGAACCCCAACGTTTGACCGCTGGTTAACGCTGGTTTGGCCGTTGCCACGCACAACATTGCAGGTTGCGTTTGGCTTTGGCGCATCGCTGCATGTGCTGGGCGTGGGCATCAGCGTGGGACCCCTGGGCCTGGACACCAGCGGCGTGCCGTGGAACGACGTGGTGGACGCGCTCAAGGACAAGATGCTGGAGCCGCTGACAGGTACACGCAGCATATATAGTATACAGTGTATATATTGTCAATGTTTGTAGTGTGACTTGAGTAGCACGTGTTAGTGATGGACGCGCTCAAGGACAAGATCCTGGAGCCGCTGACAGGTACAGGATATTGCGGGTATTCAGCATCTAGCAAACGCACTGTGTATTGGGATGTCGGGAGGGGAGGTGTAGGCGAGGCGAAGTGGCGAATGGTGGGTTGCGGGCAATGGCACGGGAAGGGTACCGTGCGCGTGTGGGCAGCTGGTCGTACGCGAGGCCTTGTTAAGTGCCATTACCTTTTGCTGTCTTCTCCCCGCTCCGCAGCCGCGTGCACCAAGGACAGCTACGGCCGGGGCGTGGGCACGGTGCTGGACACGTGCCCGGACGGCTACGAGAAGCAGGGCGCGCTGTGCTACCCCGCCTGCCCCTCCGGCTGGCAGTACGGGTGAGGCAGCCACCTGCGCCCACTCCACAACCAGCACAAGCAACAACTCTGACCTTACATCATGACCACGTCCTGGGACTTTGCCCACCCTGTTGTGGCCACGCCGTTGTGATTTTGCAATGACACATCCATCCCTGGCCCCTCCATGCATGCGCCTGCGTGCGCCCGTTCCCACAGCTCCTACGGCGTGCTCAGCACCTGCTACCAGAACTGCCCCCCCGGCTACCACGACGACGGGGTGGGCGGCACGGGGCTGACGTGCTCCATGGTGGGCTGCGACGCGGGACAGACGCTGGACGGGCTGCTGTGCTACGACAAGTGAGCGCGGAGGGGGCAGGGGACGGTTGGTTACGGAGTGAGTGGAGGGATGGTAGGGGTCAAATGGGCAATGCCTGGGTGCAATGTAGCCGAGGGTTTGCCACCCCACGCATGATGAGGGCTGGGTTGAGCATACAATTTGCTTGTACCAGTTACGCGTTTGCACATCATCTCAACTTAGCACATCGTCCCCTTGTGCTCCTGTATCTGCGTGCCCCTCCCTTGCCCGCCCCTGCATCTGGCTACAACCGCCTGCTCCGCCCTGGGGTGGTATAGTGGGCGGGTACGGGTTCCCTTAACCTACTGCGGCGTTTGCACTCCACGTCTTTCAGCTTGCAGCCGCCACGGGGCTTTACCACCACCCCTCAGACCATATAGCCACATGGTGCCCGCTGCCCCTCCCTCTCCCCTGCCAGCTGCAACTCGGGCTACACCTACCTGGCCTCGCGCTGCTACCAGAACTGCCCCTCGGGCTGGTACGACGACCTCACAGGCATCAGCTGCCAGACCAACTCGTGCAACTCGGGAGACGAGGACAATGGGGCCGGCATGTGTGAGTGTGCGGCGTGTCCCACAATCATGCAGTCGGACCCCACGGTGTGCTCGTCGTGGAAACATCCAGGCTCGTGCGTGTAAGCAGCCCTGTTTAGCTCCCTTATTGGTGCTACTGCCTAGTAGCATGCGTGCGCGCACAGTAACCGCTCTCTATGCTTTCATGTTTAAACCTCGTCCGCAGGCTACCCCGCCTGCAGCTCGGGCTACTGCTCCAACGGTCTCACCATGTGCATACAGTGCGACTGCCCCGACGGATACGACAACCTGGCGCTCAGCTGCCAGTGAGTGCCGTACAGTGCCGTACTCGTGTTGACAAGCTAACCAGGCTGCCGCACTGCCTCTCTACACTACAGCCGCGCGCCCTGCCTTGCTGCGCATGCGACACACGATACTGTGCCCGACCGTCCGTATTGGCGTTTGCTGAAGAGCTCCGTGCCGTGCACCTCACCTCGCACCCACACATGCCCCGTGTACGGTAGATTTGGCCAGGTCCGAACGTGCTACCTGTGCAGCCGGGTCTGTTTCATGAATTAACAGCGCCGAACAAACCGGTCCTACAAGGCATGCCCCACTCGCTATGCCCCATGAACCGTGTACGGAACGCGCCCCACACCCCGGCATGCCCCTCCCCCTGCACCCCTACCATGCACGCCCCATGTACGGCAGGCGCTGGTACGACTCGTACGGCAAGGGCTGCTGCTGCACGTGGTTCGGCTGCTGCGACGTGGGCTGCAACCCCGGCTACGGCGACGACGGCGGCTGCCTGTGCGTGCGCTGGGCGGACACCATCTGGAAAAGCACCTACGACCGGGGCGTGGGCTACGCCAAGTTCCGCACCTACATAAAGAGCAGCTACCTGCCCGACGTGCGCACCGCCATCAAGTCGTTCGCAAAGCAGACCTCGCTGCGGGGCAGCATTGCGCTGACGTGCGCCTCGGGCAAGGACACGGACGCGGCGCTGTGCTACGACACGTGCGCCAGCGGATACACGGGTGAGCAGAAGGGTGTGGATTTGGTTGGCGCAAAGCGGAAGGCATGGGTGAGGCCTTGTCCAGCGCTATCATCACTCCACGTGAGACAGGCTTGATCAGGCTTCACCCTGGCGCTGCGCACACTCCCTGTGAGCTTACAGCTAACAGCTTGCAGCCTTCAGCTTGTCACTTGGCTCACAGGTAACTGCACATTCTGCTGCTGTTCTCGCTTCACCAAAGGCCTACCGGCAGTCCCTGGCCTGCTGCCCTTAATCGGACGCCGCACGAATACGCACACTCCGCATCGTGCCCAGGCACCGCCATACTGGCACGGATACGCACACTCCAGATCGTGTCCAGGCACCGCCATACTACTAACGGTACGAACTACGGTACCCCCCGATTGCAGCCGCTCCAAACCTCCCTGTACTGCCCCGACCCTTTGCACCCCACCACGCCACCAGGCATCGGCCCCGTGTGCTGGCAGTCCAGCTGCCCCGCCGGCACCACCGACTGCGGCAGCTACTGCGCGCCCACCGCCGCCGGCTCCTGCGCCAACTTCGTCGGCGCCACGTGGCAGAACTGCAAGGCAAAGTACGGCCTGCGCCGCGCGCTGCAGGAGTTCAAGGACGCGGTCGACCACCACGCCCTACTGATGCGCGACCCCGCCTCGCTCGACTGTGACGCCAACCCGCTCGACTGCTACTGCCTCGACCGCGACCCGGGCGTGTACCCCAACCCGCACGGCCCGGCCAGCAGCTACGTGATCTGCGCGCTGCGGGTGGCGCATGTACGGCAGTGCCCGGCGGGACACGTGTACGATGACACGGTCAAAAACTGCGACCTGGAGCGACCCATGGGTCGGGGCCAGCGGGGAGCCGGCGCGAAGGCGGCGGAAGGTGCTGTTCGTGCTGCCCATGCCGAGCCCAGCTGCGAGGGCAGGACGGAGGGCAGGATCTACTTTATGGAATCGCGTGGCCCCACAACTGCGTTCACGTGTGTTAACGGCCAGGCGGTGCCGAGGCGCTGCGCCAGCGACCACATGGTATGGGACGAGGCAACGGCCGAGTGCGTAGTGCCCGTGGCTAAGCCACAGCACCACCAGCAGCAGAGGGACGGTGCTGACCAGCAGCTGCCGGGCGTGTGCACCACGGCCGCGTGCTTCTGCAAGGGCAAGGCGGACGGCAAGTACGCGGACGTGCTGGGGATGGATATGTACAGGTACATTGAGTGCAGGGCCGGGGCGGGCCGGGTGCGGCGCTGTCCGGTGCTGCACATGTGGGACAACCGTTTGCGGGCGTGCAGCCACGCGCCACGGAACGGCACTGCGCTGGTGGCTGGGTGCAGGGACGTGGATTGTTTCTGCGTGGGGCGGCCGGATGGGGTGTACGACAGCCCGTTGGACGGCAGCAAGGGCATCCGCTGCAACCTGCAGTACCCGCACGTGATCGAGTGCCCGGAGGGGTACGAGTTCGGGGCGGGCCGGCAGCCGTTCTGCCAGGAGCCGGAGGGAGAGGGGGAGGTGCATGAGGCGGAGGAGGGTGGGCAGGTGTGGGGAGACGGCCGTGGTGGTGGTGGTATTGGTGGTGGTGATGGCGCGGGGGAGGGGGAGCAGGAGGTGGAGGAGCGTGCGAGGTGGTGAAAGCGGAAACAAACTTGCCGCCTAGGTGGCTTAGTGTTGCGGGAATGTTCGCCCTGCGCCTTGCCCTGGGCGTGCGTCGGCATGCGATCGATGATTTGGTGCAGGTGTGCGTTGCATGCACGCTCTCCTTACGTACATATCGTGTGGGTCCTTTTTGTATATATATACGTGGTTATACCTTGCTTCCTGGTGGTTCATACGCCGCTTTACGCTGGAGAAGAAAGTGGAGGTGGGGCAGGATGGTGGCCTGGTGTGGGAAACGCGGTGATCATGGTGGTGCTACTACTGCAGGGGAGGTGGCGCAGCAGGAGGAGGAGAGCGGCAGGTGGTGAGGGCTGATGTGGGGCGTACAACCCCACGGCTCATAAGGCGAAATGACTGCATGTTATCCGTAGCTACCTACGTGTGTGCGTTGGATGCATTATTATTACAGTGTGCACAAATACCGTCTTCGTCGGGGTACATCTTCGTAGAGCGAGAGGTGCCTCGAACGCACGGCAAGTGATGGTGGGTTTTGGGTAGTGGCAGCCCTCTTGTCGGGCCTGTTCGGGCATAGCACGTGTGTGCTGTTGTTGTTGGCAATCGCCCTCGAAGGTATACTTAGCCGTATAGCATGAACTTGAATACCGTGGCACACACAGTGAACGGTTTGCCTGGGCCTAGGGTTTTCCCGTGCGGCTGTTTCCTTTCTTTGCTCTTGTTCTGTCCAGGCCTGGGCCCTGGGTGCGGCGTATTTGGTGTGAGCGTGTGCCGTGTGGCCTCGCCTGTGCTGTCTTCCGGGTGGCTTTCGACCTTGCGAGGGGGATGTGCCTAGGGTGCGTGCCCCTATTTTGGGGGCCGCTCTCTTGCCTTGTGGCCTTTCGTGGGCTTCTGTGCTGTGGGCCGGCTCTGCGGAGCGGCGTAGCAGTGTAACAACCGTACGACAGTGGCACACACAGTGGCACAAGCTGAGGAAGCAGCACTACACATGCACAATAAGACATGTCTGCGGTTGTTCAAGAGCGGTTGGGAGGTTGGGAGGTCCCCAGGGGAGTTCCCGTGGTCGGCATCACCGCCGAAGAGTCTGCGGTGACACCAAAGCAGAGTAAATTATATATGATATTAGCAAAGTTTACAGGGGAGCTCCCGGGGGAGCTTCCCTTGTACATGACATGGCCAAGGGCTGGACATGGCCGTGTGCTGCCCGCGTGGGCAGTTGGCATCGCCGTCAAGGTGAGCGGTGACAACATAGTAAGGAAGTATGGAGAATAGTAGCAAAGTTTACAGTTTTTGGCATGGGCAGGGACTAACAAGGTCTTGCTTACCTTGGGCTGTTCGACTGCGAGTCCGAGTCCTTGAGCGGGGGCCCAAACACAACCCGCAAACACATCAAACGTCTGATTGATCGGCCAGGATGCATCAGATCACTACCGTCAAACCTGGATATAACTCTCTGCAAGGCTTTGACTGGAACAACTTTCGACGAGAACGGAATAACCTTAATCAACCGTTGGAAACGCAAAATTGCTTCTTCACAGTCATATAAGATCAAGCTGAGGCAGATAACGGATATGCGGTGCGTAAGCGCGCTTTTGGTGCTCGCGGCCGCCTCGGCATCCCTGGTGGGCACGGCCAGCGCTGAGTATTACCTCAACACCGGCTGCTACCCCAGCCAGCAGTGCACGGCTGCCGGCTCCTGCGAGAGCAGCACCACCTACACCACCCACGCAGGCTGCACCGTTGGAGACATGCAAGTCTCTGTGTAAGTACCAACGGGCTGGCACACACGCAGCGGCTGCTCCCTAATCCATCATCCAGACATGCCTTGTTATCCCTGCAACGCATCCTAATACACCCGCAGCGGCTGCAACAGATGCAGCAACAGCTCATGGTGCAGCTAACACATCCTCGCCCTTTCACCACAGCAGCGCCTCCCTGCGTGGGCCGAGGGACTGATCCATGATAAGCATGACCACTCCCTCCCTACCCAATACACCACACCACAGCCGGGGCACCTTATGCAGGCTCCGTAGCTGCCTCACCTAAACCACCCACGGAGCACATGTCCGAGTCCACGTCGCACTCAGCCATCAGCGCTTAACCCACATCCCCACCCTCACCTGCAACTGCTCCTCCTCCTCTCCCCTCCCGCAGCAACACCTACGCTGGCCTCAACTGCCGCAAGACCGAGTGCGGCGGCAGCTGCTCCTCCCAGGAGACAAAGACCGACAGCAAGTTCTGCTGGTCCACCCTACGCGACAGCCTAGAGTGCTGCAACACCGTCACCACCTACACCTGCCGCACGACACTGGCCTGCTCCACCGTCCCGCCCCTGCTGTCCCCACCCACCCTCCCGCCCACCAGCCACCCGCCCGCGCCCCCTACTCCAGGTATGGTGCCGCGCGCTCCGCTTTTGCCATACGTGCCCTGCTGCTTACACCTTGCCATACTACTCCTTCCGTCTGCACGGCCCGGTGCGACCGGACAAGTACTCCGTCCGCCATGCATGCTTTGTTCCCTACAACACTGATCATCGCCCCACAGCCCGCACATCCAACCGCCTAACCGCCCGCCACACGCATGCTGCCATTCCCCGATTCCGCTCTTTCCTGTTCAAACTAAAGTGGTATTTGCCCCCGGTGGCTATGGAGACGCCCGCCGCCCCAACCGGCCTGCTCCACCGACCAACCCTACACCCCCGCTCCCCGCACTCGATCCTGAAGCTGCTTTCCGCACCGACACATGCTTTCCTTTGCATCCACTTTGCAACCCGCAGCCGTGTTCGCCCCTGGTGGTGCTTGGGACGCCTACGCCTCCACCGACCAGCCCTCCGCGCGGTACGGCGTGCAAAGCGAGCGCTCTAGGACTCGAGGGTCGTGGAAAGGAGGGCCAGGAGGCGTGCCAAGGGGCAGGGTGGCTTGTCGCCTACGTGGTGGCACTGCTGTCCTGGGCGGCATACGAGGACAGCCTGGGGGCATCGAACTTGGAGACCTTCGACGCAGCCTTCCGCACACGAATCACCCTGCCGCTGGGAGGGCTGAGTTCCAGGTGCGTGTGTGTGGCCCTTATCTTCATATCGTGGGTCAGTGTGTGCCTTACGGTATTACTTCAGCCTTGGCTGCGACACTGACTGGAGTTGTTGGTTTAATTTTGCTTTGCTTTAATTTTGCTTAGACTATGTTCATTGCAAATCTGCTGCGGTGTGCGAGGAGGCTGCGGCTTGACATTCAGTGCTCACGTGCTGGTGTACCGTACGTGTTGCATTCTCCGTTGGATGAAGGGCCTACTACATGCCGTACAGCACCAACGAGTCTGTGCGCCAACTTAGTCTGTGCTGTGTACTGCTGTGTTGGATGCAGGGCCTACTACATGCCGGACAGCACCAACTTTGTGCTGCTGGAGACGCCCACCTCCTTCATCGTCGCCTTCCGCGGCTCTGAGTCGCTCTTGCATGACTGGGTGAGTCGCCACGGTCAGCGCGTGCCGCTGCCCCTTCTCACAAAAAAGCCAACTTTGCTACGATGTGCTATGCATAACCAGTCAGTCACACGACTTGGTGAGTCAACTCCACCAGCCCCGCTCACCTGTGCCCCGAGGACGCAAATCTACCACCTGTGCAACACGGCGTGCGTGCATGCACTCGGACAGCCCGACTGTATCAACCCCAAGGCACGCTGGTTGTCGCACGCCTTGCAGCCGTTGTCCGTCCCTTTGCGCCTCCCACTCCCGCTACTTACTCCACTCCCTGCCGCCCCAACCTCTGCACCCCATCTGCCTGCGCCTGGGCACCGGCCTGCCCTTCGCACGGCTGGTCCTGTTCTTTATCCTACTGACGTACTGCTAACCAACAACCAGAGTATCTGCGCCCTTTGCGCCCCACCTTCGCACAGCTGGGTACCGACCTGCATTCACACGGCTGCTCCCCTAGCTCGAGTAGTGTGACGCTAACCCACACCTGTCCACTACGTCCGCTGCCTCCAACCCACGTGCAGCTAGGCAATGAGCCACCGGCCTGAGCCCCACGCAGCTGGTTTCGCTTACTTGTGCACTGGTGTACTGCTAACCCATACACCTGGTGCCTTGCTAACCCACCTGCAGCTGGGCACCAACCTGGCCACACCACACGCCTTCGCTCCGTCACTTGTTAAGCTGGTGGGTCTGTACTCCACACGCGGTGTCCTGCTAACTTACACCTGTTGCCTTGCTAACCCACTTGCAGCTGGGCACCGACCTGGACTTCACCACCGTCGTCCCCACCGCGCTGTTTGGCGGCCAGGGCGTCATGATGGTGAAGGGCGTGGTGGATGCAATCGACAACAACAACGCAGCGTTCATGGCAGCGGTGGGTGCTGTGCATAGCAACTATTACCACGAACGGTGACATTAGCGGTGGTAGCAGCGGGGTGTGGTAAACGCAGCGTTCATGGCAGCGGTGGGTGAACATCTGATCCATACGTAAACTACCGCTCCGAAACCTTCATGGCAGTGGTGGGTCCTGACTGCCCTTTCGTACGACAAACGTACGTCCCTCCGGTACGGACGGTGGGCAGGGGTGATACTCCGTTCACAGCCTTCGGCCATTGATGCATCCCTCTGCCGCCCTTCTTTCCCTTGGCCCCCATGCCCCGCAGCTCGCCGCTTTCCGCAACGCTTCCTCCGACCCCACCAAGCCCCTGTGGTTCACGGGGCACTCCTTGGGAGGTGCCATGGCCCCAGCCTACGCGGCATGGGTGCGATTGGAAGGTCAGGGCGACCGAACTGCGGGCTGCTTGCATTTCTGTCTTGTACCCCTGACTAGCTGGTCACGCTTAGCACGCTGCATGCCCGTGTGTCGCATGCCTTCCCTGCACTACTAGTACCTTGTGTCACGCCCTCCCGTGGTGCTGTCTCCCCTCATCCCCTTTTGCTGCCCCCAATAGGCACCCCGGTGCAGGGCGTCATCACCTTTGCCTCGCCCATCATGGGCAACGCAGCCTGGCGCGACGCGTACCCACTGTGAGTCATGTACCGTAATCCACCGTGCCTTCCATTGGCCTGCCACAGTACTAGCGTTCAACCGCCTGAGCACGGTAAGCTCCAGGGGTAGGCGTTCCTGGTAGTAAATTCCACGTGCTTGCAGCCTCCTTTGATCTCCACTGCCTCCGTTGACCACCCATTACATTTCTTGTACAACAGTGCTGGTACCGGTACTGACCCGCCCTCCTTCCGCCCGCCGCCCGCCCGTACCCCTTGCCGTACAGGAACAATGTGACGTACCGCTACGCCGCCGCCGCCGACCCCGTGCCCGAAATGCCGTGCTTCCTGGGCCAAGACGGACACGTGGGCACGCTGCACGTGCTTCAGCCCTGCGCCGCCGCCGCCGACGTCGTACCCAACGGCCGCCGCCGCCGCCATCTGCTGACCGAGCTCTTGGGCACGCCAACCGCCAACGGCAGCAACGACAACAACGCCCCGCCGGCCCCGGACACTCAGGAGCCGCTACCCACACTTGCTCCTGTTGCCTCTGATACCGGTGTGCCAGCGGTCATCAACGGAACCGACACAGCAGGGTCGCCGACAGAGTACGGGGGCGTGTTTGACATTGGGGACACCGCCAGCTGCGCGGTCAGCCCCTGCTGCGGCCTGGACTGCGGCGACCCGGGCCCGCTGTGCTACAAGGTGCTGGACGTGTGCGTCGTGTGCCCGCTGCCGGGGTACGACGTGGCGGCGCACAGCATGGAGATCAGCTACCTGCCCATGTTGTACGACTGCGTGCTGAGCCGTACGGAGCAGGCGGCCGTACCGCCGTACTGGACCCTCCACAGCCAGTGGGGGTGAAGGTCGTACCAGCGAGAGTGTTGAAATTGTTCAGCAGGTGGCGCTGTGTACGATGGAAGCATGTGTGCAAGTGCATTGTTGGTGTGCAGCATTCGCACATGGGGCTGGAACGGGGGTGACGGTGCATGTATACCAGTATGTCGTAGGTGGACTCAGGGCGGCAGCTTCAGCAAGTGTGGCACGGCCCACCGTGTACGATTTTGGCCTGGGGTATAGAACGGGGGGTGCTCAATGCGAGGCGGTGGGAACGCAGTGGCTGATTGGTAGGTACGCTGTCGTTGACGATGAGTTTTTGAGCTGTGAGGACCAGGGAGAGCATCCCTGGCTGGCATTCATGCACTGGTACATGTGTAGGCTGCAGCAATCTGCGGCGACATGCACTTTCATCCATTATTGATCCCATTGATAGGCGTCCTGAGTTCATATTGAGCATAGCGCTGTGTGTTTTGGCTTTTTGTGAGCGTGCATGGTCAGCCCTTAGCCCCACCGCTCCTGCCGCCTACCCGCCTCTTGAGGCGATGCAACATGCTCACGCCTCAGTACGGTCGTATTGTGAGGTACCTGCTTTGCACCGCCTTTCGCTGGCAAGCCCTTGCTAATGTAGCGCAACGTGCGTACCACCTGTCGAGCTGCCTTTGTACAGCGCACCAGTCGCACGCGTTGTTGCTTGCACGTGCGAAATGGCCGTGTAGCACGTTGCCATGCTGTGTATCGGCCAAGGCCCCCTGGTACCGGTAGGCATAGGTTGATGCTTACATGACTTGACAGCTGTTGCCTGCGCCTAGTGTTGCGATTTTGTGCACATTCTTTCTTTCCCTTAGATGACACTGAACTGGCAGTATTGTCTGCGGGCCATCTGGGCAAGCTTGTCGATGAGGATGGAGAGGAGAGGTGGGATGGCAGAGCAGGTGGTGTCGACCGGTGACGAGATGGGGTGCTACCGGAGCATGCGAGGTGGAGGACTAGGAGGAGGATACCGTGGCCAGCTGTCGTTGTCAGTGTATAAGATGGTACCGGTATGTGAAAGGGTGTAAGTGCCTGTCGTGTGCTGGTGAGTGCAGAGAGAGGTGTAATGCCGTGTGGCTCATCCTGTCACTAGTTCGGCGGGTTGAGAAGTCCTTGCATGGGATGGGTTTCCCCCAGGAGGGGTGGGGAATTCCCCCTCCCCCCCTTATGTCTTAGGTGGGCGCATGCACATTTCTGACGTGGGGACCCTGGCGCCTGGCCCCCTTGTGATCGAGCGAGGCCCTCCTTAGGTCAGGACCAGAACACCAGTTGGGTTCCGGAGATGCCTAGGATAACGGCATTGTTGCTTGGCGCCTGCCAAGTCCTATGCTCCTATCTGTGTTGGCCACGGCGCATTAACTTGCCAGACAGATCTAGGGGTGCAGCGAGTGGGTAGAGGCGATGGGTAGGGGGGTACATCGTTGTACGACGGTGATGGTAACGCGGGCATGCAAGCTTGATGATTTCCGCCAGGAGTATTGGTAACTTTAAATGTAAGGTGTGGCATAAGGAGTCGTGTACTTACATAGTATACATTGCAAGGGCATCCGTTTACTTACTGCGTGAAGCAAACACCCGACGTTTCACTTTCAGACGGGCACTACTCGTAGGACCGCGCCAAACGGGCTTGACCAACACGCGAGAACATCTTATCACATCAGGTATTCCTGAGTTACGCTTAAGGTATACCTTTGAAGCTTACCTGCCACTTTGAGCGGTTGCTCGTGGCCCCGTCAGCAACGCTCAGGTAGCTCTACGCCCAGGTACGTGCGCTTCCTAGCAACCCTCGTAAGCTCAGGGCACCATGTAGAGCATTTTGCGAACCTTTTGTACACTTCCGCATCTGGAGCGGCCTTGGCACATAGCAATAGCAGCGGGACATGTCACCCGCAAGCATGTAGCCCGCAAGCAACATCGGCACACATCACTACATACAACGTCCACGGCAAGTAGCCATAAGAGCTTGCCGTATAGTGCTGTTACATCTTGTATGCCGCTGCATACTTGGTTCCCCTCACAGGCAGCCGCTCGCCGTTTGCGCACGCGATGGACCCGGACAACCCCGCCCCCGCCCCCGCCCCCGCCCCCGGCTCCGCCCTTCCCCGGGACCTGCTGCTACGCGTACTCTCCTTCCTGCCCCAAAACGCCCTAGCCCTCTCGGGCCGCCTCACCTGCAAGGACGCCGCGCAGCACTTTAGCCAGCCCCAGCACCTCACGGTGTACCTCAGCCAGCCCCTGCCCCCCACCGACCCAGCCATTGCCTGGGCCCTCGACAAAGCAACCCAGGGCGTCACGTCCCTATCCTTCCGGCGCCAACTTCTACTTCTATGCACAGCGGCAGCCAGCGGCAGCAAATCCAACCTTAACTTGGTGTTGTATACCTTGCAGCCCCGCGTGCTCCCAGAGCTGCTCAGCTCAGGGCCTGCTGAGCACGCCAAGCTCCTCATGAGCCTAGGGGACCCTGGGGTGTCAGCTGCCAAGGCCGGCCACCCCCACCTGCTGCCCTGGCTGTTGTCACACTGCCCCGGGCTGGTGGACCCAGCTAAGACCCTGGCGGCCGTAGCACGACACTGCAGCCTGGAGGCTCTGCAGCAGGCCTGGCAGGAGCTGCAGGGCAGCATGATAGAGCAGGGCGTTGATAGCTGTACCGGCAATGGCAGCAGTGGCGACCTTTGGCAAGGGCTGCTGGACGCGGCGGCTGAATGTGTCCTGCCGGAGGGCAGCAGCAAGCTGGAGTGGGTCCTGGGGGTTGGGGCTGGACACTGCCACGTGCGCTTCGTGACCCTGTCGGCTGCCGTACGGTCGGGCGATGTTGGTCGGGTGAAGTGGCTGGTGCAGGGGCGCCAGGACCAGCAGGAGCAGGGGCAGGGGCAGGGGTCGGGGCAGGAGCAGCAGCAGCAGGAAGGGCACGATCAGGAGCAGCAGCAACAGCAGCAGGAACAGGAGTTGCAGCAGCAGGAGAAGCAACAGGAGCAGCAGAAGCAGCAGCTGTGGGCGGGGGAGGCAGCAATCCAGTGCATCCTGGACGCGGCCCTGCAGCACGCGGACCTGGGCCTTATAGAGTGGCTCGTGGACGAGGCGGGCTGCCCCCTGCCGGGCCCTAACGCCGCCAAGGCCCGCCACTCTCTGTGTTGGAACGCAGCAGCCAGCGGAGACCCGTCCAGGCTGCGGTGGCTCGAGGCTCGGGGGCTGCCGGTGCGGCGCGGCCCTGCAGTGCACGGTGCGGCCAGCGGGGGGCACCTGGAACTGCTGCAGCAGCTGCTGCAGGAGGCTAGGAACAACCGTGAGAATGTGCGGGACCTGTTTGACAAGGAGCTGTCGCAGAACGCGGTGATGTCAGGGTGCGTCCGCACCACCGCGTGGCTGCTGCAGCAGGGTTGCCCCATCAGGAGCAGCATGTGCGCCTCCGCAATGCTGGGGGGCTGCAAGGAGATGGTGCTGCTCACGGCTCGCGAGACGCGGGTTCGCGTCGACGCGGCGTTGCTGAAAAAGCTAATTCGCTTGTGGCCCGACGGGGCAGCAGCGGTTAACGATTCGGAGCTGTGTGAGGTGCTGGAAGCGCTGGTGTTGGAGCACGGGGGGCAGCTTGGGCTGGATGGGTTGCCCTTGTGCGCTGCGGCAGGGAGGGGCCACCTGCCGCTAGTGCACAAGATAATGAGCCTCGGGCAAGGGGTGCTGCTGCTTCCCACGAGGCACCTCTTGCAGCATGCTGCCGATGGAGGCTGCGGGGACGTCCTGATGTGGGTCGAAGCGCTCAGAATTGGTGGGGACGGCTGGGGTGGCGGCGGCGGCGGCAACGGCCCACTGGCCCTGGCAAACCCGTGGCCGTGGAGTGCGTTGGTGAAGGCGCTGGTGAGGGGCGACCTGGCCACTGCTGAGTTCCTTGTGAGCCATGGTGTGGATATGCCGCCTGAAGCGCTGGCGATGGCGACGGAGGGCGGCTGCACGCGGAGTGCCCTGCAGTGGCTGGTGGGGCAGGGGGTGGCGGCGGGGCAGGGGGAGGCACGGCGGGCGTGGCAGGTGGCGGAGGAAGCCGATGTGCGGTTGTGGCTGTGGACACTGGTGGAAGAGGGCGAGGAGGGGCAGGGGGAGCAGGAGCAGGGGCAGGGGGAGCAGGGGCAGGGGCAGGGGGATGAGGCGGGGGAGGGGGAGGGGGAGCGGGGTTTGCTGGGGGCTGCAGGGGAGGCAGTGGGGGAGGCTGAGGCGAGGTGGGAGGCGGAGGAGGTGGGGGCGGCGGAAGGGGAGGGAGAACAGGGGCCGGGGGAGCAGGGGGAGGGTCAGCGAGGGGAGGGGGTGCTGGGGGCGGTGGGGGAGGCGGCGAGGCAGGGGGAGGCGGCGGAGGGGGAGGCCTTGCCGGAGGTAGAGGTGGAGACGGAGGATGGCCTGGTGACGGGGCTGCGTGCGCCTACCACTAGCACAAGCCCCCGGGCGCACGGTCCTCCTCATTGCTGTACCGTGCAGTAGAAACAGTGACGTTAAGCGCTGGTGACGTTGACAGTGGAAACCTGTGTGATAGATGCATCCAGTGTAGCGTAGGCGAGGCTCACAAGGGTATACCAGTAACATTCAAAGTGGTTTGCTGGCACTGTTGGGCCTCAAAAGGCCCACCATATATGGCTGACTTCATCGCTACAACAGTCACAATGCCGGCGCGTGAGAGCGTTTCCGGTGCTGGGCCCGGGCCGAAGGCCTGACACGTGTCGGCGCACCTGGCGGCACCGCCCTATACCTGCAGGACAGCAAGACCATGGCGCCAAGTACTGCTTACATGATCGAGTATGAACGTTATGCCTCTCTCGCAAGTTGCATTCGCGCAAAGCGCTTGGAACGGTAGTTTGCAGCGTGTGCAGTACCCTGCAGTACCCTGCAGTACCCCGCCTAACCAACGCGGGCCGGCCACGACATTTTCACAGAGCGCTCATGTGTACCCTGATTCGAGCTGGGGAGCGTTGTAATAAAGCATAGTGACTAACACATGCACGACACTCTTTTGGCCTGCAACCAGCAGCCCAGAGAGAGAGTGACCCTGACGCACAAACTACCGGTATGTCACAGACAGCAAACCGCGGGTGAACACCGATGATATTTATTAAAAGTTATGCCAATGTGCAACTCAGATTTGAAAGCAGCATGGCTTGCGCTCCTGGTGGCAACGAGTTGCATCCTTGGCGTCGCGGCTAATAGGCCCATATTGATCGTTCGAAAGTCAAAGCAACCTCCACCTCGGCGATATAGCTCGCCGCCCCCTGGGGTGCATCTGAACCCGGCTTGCTACCGGGACCAGGAATGCGTCGCGGGAACATGTCTGGGCTCCACGCCCTACACCAGTTCCACCGGATGCGGGACGGACGCGCTCATATCTATGTAAGGCCATGATTTTACTCATCACAACAGCTCCAGTCTCGCCCGACTGGAGATCATGTGACGGGGTTTTGTCGCTGTGACATCCTGCTATCTTCAGTTCTTACTATGAGGGCGACGGCTGCTACGACACGCCCTGCTTGCCCGGGGGCTGCCAAGACAATGAGACGCAGCTCGCCAGCTCCTGGTGTGGCATCGCGTACTCGGAGAGGTGCGCTGGTGCTGACGGCTACAAGCATGCCACAGGCGTACGCGTACACGACAGGCCTGACACGTGTCCAGCTCCGTCGAACCACCCACGCCGGGGCCCAGGTGCCACGCACGCCGTTGGACAGTTTTCGCAGCAGCCTTACATTGGCACTAGAAGCCCATCAGTGCCCACCACACCTGCACCATCCTGGTGCGCTGGTGGTCACACACCGCACGGCAGGCCCAACACATGTCCCAGCCCCCCAGCCCCCCCTCCCGGGCCCAGGCCCCGCAGGCTGTTGGGCGGTCTCACAGCAGCAACAGTTCCAGTTCCGTTCGAAGGCCAACAGTGCCCACCACACCTACACCTGCCCTTGTGTCCCACACCACACCTGCGCCATGCGCCACGTGACTTGCCGTACAGGTGCTGCCGTACCGCCCGGCCCATGTACACGTGCCGCAAGCGGCTGCCCTGCCTTGCGGCGCCGTACCGGGCGCCGCCGCCGCGACCCTTCAACGGCGTGCCGTACAATGGCATACGTGAGTGGAAGGACAAGGGGAGTACCGGAAGGGACATAACTCGTTTGCATGTATAGGGCGCACAGAACAACACCCCCACCCCTACCTCCCTACCTGCCCACCTCCACACCCCCTTCCCAATCTGCTGTCGGCAACACTCTCCCTCTCCTTCACCTCTGTCCCATTGCACCAAACTCTTGTCCAAACAACTGACACGTGGCCTTCCTGCCTGCTTCACCGGTACTCCTTCCTTACCCGTATCCCCATCCTCCCCGCCTCCTTTCCCTCCCCCACGCAGCCTTTTTCTCGCCCCGCGGCGCCTTTGTGGCCAACGCCACAACCGACTTACCGGTTAACGTCTATGCCGCCGCCATCTTGGCATGGGCCAGCTACGAAACCAGCTACGGCCCAGACGGGGAGGCCAAGGGCCTGGAGGCCTTCAACGCCACCTTCCACCAGTACATCACTGTCCCCATGGGGGGAACCAGGACCTGGTGGGTGGGGGCCCTGGGCTGGTGGTGCATGGAGTTTGGTTGGCAGTCGGTAGGTACCGTACGGGTGCGGGAAGCATGCTGGCACGCTAGCTACGAGCTGCATAGGTGCGGAGCCAGAGGGTGCCGGGCGACGCAGGTCCGTGGGATGCTGCCGTACATCTGGGCTTTTCAGCTGCGGGTGCAGGCCGGTTTCATATACGACGCCCGCTGTCGTACGTGCCGGTACTACAGCTGCTGCACCGTGCGTGCTGGCTGTCGTAGGACCGTGTACGGCAAGCGGGGCACCGAGTACGTGATGATCGACACGCCCACGTGCTTCTTCGTGGCCTTCCGGGGAACCGAACGGCTCAAGGATTTGGTGGGTACAGGAGAGCAGAGGGAGAAGGTTGGATCATGCATGCGTCGTCTGACACACCCGGCCCGGCCCGGGCCGGCGCTAAGCCACACCAACGGCGCCTGGCCGGATATGGTGTATGCATGTACGTGCTTACGAGGGCAGTCCTCCGGTCGGGTCCCTGCCAACCCCCCGCCCCTCGTGTCTGCAACCTTTTGCTGTCGTACTCGGCGGTTGCAGGTCATCGCTCTGTCCTTACCCCTCCCTTCCCTCCTCCTGCCCTCCCCGCTGCTACGCCGGTACGACTCGCCCCTGCCGTACGCCCTGCAATGTGCCGTACGACATTCATCCCCGCTGTACGACAGTTTGTGGACTACCTCGCCTCGGAGACCGCCAGCATCGAGGTGTCGGGCGTGCGTGTGCTGCTGGCACGTGGCTTCTACGACGCGTTCGTGGACAACGTGGATGAGTACATTCAGACGGTGGGCGCCGCGACATTCGACACATATATCTATTTTTGATGTACATAACTTGCAGAGAGCGCGCGCGTACCGATACTCATAACTTGTCCAACAACCGTTCATATAGGTGTACGCCACCACCATCACCTCAGCGTCATGCGTCACTGTGCCTGGTTGCCCGACGCGCCCACACAGCTTTCATTCGCACGCCCTGACATACTCTGTATGAACCCGCCCCCCCCCCCTCCCCCGCCATCCTCTGTGTGACCGCAGCTGACTGAGTTCAGGGCCAACTCCACCAACCCCAACAAGCCCCTGTGGGTCACAGGCCACTCCTTGGGGGGTGCCCTTGCGCAGCTGTTTGCTGCTTACACACACCTCGAAGGTGAGCACATGCCGCCTAGGCGCCACCTGCTACTGGCTTGGCTATGCACGTGGATACGACCCTGTGATACAGCCGCTCTGCCTGCGGTCGTGTACCTTGAACTTGAGCCCTGATCCCTGGTAGGCCCCTGTAGGGCTGGTAATTTACACAGATGAAAGTCCATCCTACCGGATCATCAACAATGTTCCAGGACGTTTCCTTCCCTTCTCGTCGTTCTTGCGCTTGATTGGGGTTCTCCGACATGCCCCCTATCCCCACATGCGTTCCGAAGTCACCCCCGTCCAGGGCGTCGTTCCCTTTGCGGCCCCCATGATGGGCGGACCCACGTGGCGGTCAGTGTACCCCCTGTGAGTGGCGAGGGGGCGGTCTAGGGACAACCCCCCGAGGGACAACACTCTCTTGCCTACGGTACTTTGCCTAGTTTCTTGCGTTGTACACCCCTGCAACACATCCTAATACACGTCCCTGGCCCCCAGCCGCATGGCCCCCACACATCCGCACGTCTGCACCCCTCCCCGCCGAGACCCGCGCAGCCCAACCCGCAACCCCCCATGCCCCCGCCGTACAGGAACCACGTGACGTACCGCTACGCCGCCCCGTCCGACCCCGTGCCCGCCATACCGTGCTTCTTCGGCTCGCAGTTCCAGGCCGGCGTGCTGCGGCCCCTCCACAGCTGCCCCGAGAGCGACGCCTACATGGCCGCCCTAGAGGCGCCGCCATCCGCGCCGCCATCGGAGGACGGCGGCCGCAGGCGGATGCAGGCCCTCAGCCAGGCCGATGACGCTGCTGAAGTTGCTGTTGCGGACGGCATGATTGCTGCTGCTGTTGCTGCGTTTGGCAGCCGCCGAGGCGGCGGCAGCGGCGGTGACGGAGCAGAGAACCTTACCGGCGGCACAAGCAGCAGCGGCGGCGAGGGAGGTGGAGGCGGTGTTGTGATGGTGGGTGAGTTTAAGACGCTGCACAAGGAGTGGGTGCTGCCGAGGGAGAGGGCGCTCAAGGAGGGCGGAGGGCTCCCTCGGCGCGGGGGCGGCAGGGGCCAGCAGGATGAGCGAACGGACGAGGGTGGCAACAGCAGCAGTGCCAGTGGCGAGGGTGAGGGTGAGGGCGGCGTTGAGAGCAGCGATGGCGGCAACGGCGTGTCGGCACGGGGCTTGTGGGAGGGCGGCAACGCGCTGAGGTGTGTGTTAACCGCCTGCTGCGGCGACGACTGTGACGACGTGCCTGGCGGCACGCAGTGCTTTGGGCTGGACCTGATCTCGTGCAAGATGTGCCTAGAACCCGGATATGATGCATTTGCGCACAACAGGTGGCAGTATGTGGCCAGAGTGTACTACTGCATGCTGAGTGACGCGGAGCGCTCCCGGGTGCCGGTCTGGACAGGCTGAACTGAGCGTCAGCTTTGCTTGGTGCTGCGATACGGCTTCCGGCTTACGTTGGGTGGAGACATACTGGTGGAGAGCTGTGGTCTGGACCGGCTGAAACGCGCGAATGTAACCTGTACCTGTACCTGGACTGGTATGTATGCTGCACCACGGCTTGTGGCTGAATTTGGGTGGAATGGTGGCTAGAACGCGCGTTGTGGCTGATGTTTGGTGGAGACGGGTGGAGAGCTCTGGGTTGAGCTGCGTGAGTGGTTTAGGACCGGCTGGACCGCGCGTACGTAACCTGTACCTGTACGGGTAGGGTATGATGCACTATGGCTCGTGGCTGATGTTGGGTGGAGAGGTGTGGTGTGGCTGCAGTGTGGGTGCGGGCGCGTGAGCTGCGTGCGGTGTGTTATCCATTGCGACAAATTTCGAGTTTTGCGTGTGCGTTGAGCCTGATAGAGCTTTACGCCAGGCTGGCTTTGGCGGGCGGTGCTCACACGAAAACGTTTGTGGGGCACGTGTTTAGGAGCTACAGACAGATGGCGCCCGCCGGTACGCTGGCCGGGTGGTGTCCGCCTTGACTTTGCCGCTGGAGCAGCCGTGTGAGGAGCTGCCGGAAGGTCATGGTGGTATCCATCGTCATTGCACAAATTCACCCGGCTAAACACAAAGTCGTGAAGTGGTAGAGCACACTAATGCACATTTGTTATGTAGGCATTTCATCCCTTGTAGCGTGCGAAGCGCCGAGCGATATGCAGTACCTGTTAGTGCAGTTTAGCCATGTGGCCGTCTGCTGGTCCATGGCACAGCTCGGCGAGCGTTGGGGATTGCACGGCGACTTGTCTCGCTCGCCACGCGTACGTTCTGCTTACGCTGTTTACCATATAAGCTTTCCTAACCTGCTTGCAATGAGCGTCCATGACCTGCACTCAATCAGGCGCTACTGGGGAACATGGTGAGCAGGGGATGGTGACGGAGCGTAAACTGTGCGTGTTGCAGCTTGGAGAAGGCAGGATGGATGGTTTCATTTGCATAGCTCGGCGCATTGGCATTTGGGTCCAGACTTTGTTGCCAAGCAGTGAGATCAACAGTGTACGGATGCACTACTCTTCACAAATGCGTTACTGTTCACTTATCGCATGGTGGTGCACTGTATCTGGGGCCAGAGGGTGACACTAGATTGGATTGGCGGGTCACCCCTGGTCCCGGGGATTGGATTGGAGAGGCCTGCCTCATGCATGCAGGCCTGGTACATTGCGGGTCCGGCTCGATATAGTAGTACGGCCAAAAACGAGGAGGGGAGGATTTAGTACGCGCGCGAAGCGCGCGTCCCCTGTCTGGCCATACTAACGTGTTGTCGCCACGTGGTTGTCCATGTTGATGCATCAGCGCCACACAGCGAGGCACATTTGTCTAGCACGCAAAGTTTAACGCCTCAGACGCGGAGGTAAGACGCAAATTCATAGCATAAGTAATAGTCTTCATATTTATCATTATACAAAAGATGCACTGCTCCTCAGCTCAACACCTAAGGTCAGCCCTTGACCCATGGGACCCACCGGGCCTGGCTTGCCTTCCTGTTGGGGATGTTGCTCTTTCACGCTGTTCCCGCTGGCCGCTCGTCAGCCAGGCACATCCACTGTCATGCCCAAGTGGTAGGGCGCAGTGGGCCCGCTAGCAATGCAATACACATAGTAAACACCTGCTTCGTAAGCATTTAGCCCACAGTGTCGTGGATGACCAACAGAACACCCTTGTGCCACAATCAGCAAGCACTTCAGCGTGCATACAATACTGTCATGCGCACGTAAGCCTTGCACACCTACTGAGCTAAGGGCCCCATGGCTCCACCTGGCCCCACGCAGCATGCTGACACAATGCCATCTCTGCCCACCCTGGCACCCTCCCATGCAGCACTTTACATCAATGCACGAATAAAACCCAAAGTGCTAGGTACGATGCGTCAGTAGTGCATGCTCTTGTCACTCCTGCTGGTGCCACCGCTGTCGGCTGCAACAAGCTGCACCTGCACCTGCCCCTGGCGCCAAGCCCAACAGTAAGGCTTCATTGTCCCTGGTGGGCTCCCCCTGGACCTGCACCGGCCCGCATATCCGCATTCCACACAGCATGCACTGCTTGCAGATCTGTCACCCGGAATTTATGACAGTAAAGCCAGGTCACTATAGCTCCCTTGCATTAGGTCCTACACGCCAGTCTCCTCGCAATACTGCTCAAGCACACGCGCACAGCGGAGGTGTGCACACACGGGAGGGGTTCGGTCAGGTTGAGCAGGAGACATGTTGATCTGCACTGTTGCTCCACACGGCACAGCAAAGTGGCGGCCAGCTCCAGAGTGCATCCCTGCCCTTGGGGCGCGTAGGGTGCAGAACACTTGGTCCGCTACAGCACCCCCTGCACACGGCCGGCATGCCTTCACCGCCCCCACCCCTAGCCACTTGCCATGCAGGACACTCATGGGGCGCTGGTAGCCCAAAGCGGCAGTATTTCAGTAGCTAAGAGACATACAGCGTGCGTGTACCTTCTTGCAGTAAGGCTACGAGCAGGCGCCTGCTGGGACCGCAGCACAGCAACCCCAGGTGTGCAGGACCTGGCTTGACAGCTGTGCAGGCACTTCTTCCTCCGCTCTGAGGCACGCGCAGAGCTTCTGCTCCTCCCTTCGAGCCGGTACCTTACTGCTAGCCTTGGGAGGAGAGCTGCTGCGTGGCTGGGGGTGTGCTGCGCGTTCGTGCCTTGGGGCCACCAGCGCTGGCGGTCCAGTTCTCAGCTCCAAGTCCGCGTCAGTGAGGTCAAGTGGAATATAAACATGAGATCTTCCCTTATCTCGCTCACTAACGCATATGAACTCTCGTGCCAAAACGAGGAAGAAGCGCTCAGAGTTGTCCGAAGTCCAGGACTGGTCTGAAGTCGCAAAAGTCAAACCATATATAGTAACAAGAAGCTATCCTCTTTCTATAGAATAGACGCTTATGAACTCTTGTGATGATTTAGACAAGAACGTCTGAGAGTTGCCGAGAGTCCGTCGTACTTGGCTGAGAGTTGCCGAGAGTTGTCAACTCTCGACGACTCTCAGCGCGACCGCGTACTAGGAAGCCCAGTGGCACCTATTGCAGCAATGCACCGCTGCAATGTCGCCTGACATTGCGCGCAATGCAGCACCAGCCCCTATGCCATACTGCAACGCCCGTATAGCACTGCCGCACCGCACAGAGCACCCGCTGCACCGCGAACATTGCGAGATTGCAGCACAAACTACTTTCAAACGTTAAGGTCATACACCGCCGGCCTCGGACGTGTAGTAACAATATTTTGTAACAACGGTATCACCTGCTAGCTTTTATAGTTGAGCTGGAGGCGCGCGCGCTGGACTTGCCGCGGGGCATCGGAGAACTCGGCTGGAACGTGGGAGATACCCGCGCTGGAACGTGCTTGGAACAGTGTCAGAACGCGTGGGAACAGTGCTGGAATAGCAGGGAACAACAGGGAACGCAGTTGGAATGGTCTGGAACCGTCTCAAGCCGTTGCGATTGCAGAGAAGGCTATCTTACGGCCACCGGCGTTCTTGGGGCCGGGGCGAGAAGGCACGGGTTGGCCAGTGCGCTCATCACGGATGGGCCGGGGTTTCCACCACGCTGCTGTCGCTGCACCCAGGACCAGTATGGTTACAAGCCTGGTGAGTGAGAGCTTTGTCATCAAGGCAGCACCCTCTACGTTCTGCCTGGTGAACAAAGAAGTGACATCCTCGATAACGCTGCCCAGCGCAACGCCGGCCGCAAAGAGCGGCAGGCAGAGCACAATGATGCACCCAAGTCTGCAGATATTCATTGTGTCATGAACAGGGAGTATCGGCGTGCGAGAGATAGCCTTTTGAGCTGTACGACGGGCGCACGTTCCTGCAGAGTTCTAAGGCGTTCCCAAGCAGAGCACAGAATAATATGGAACACCACAGAACGCCTGGGAACAGTCAGAACGCGGCGAAGCACTGGAACAGAACTAGGCGCACCCCAGAACCAACAGACGCGTTCCCGCTTGTTCCCAACTTGGTTCCCTGGCATTCCCTATACATTCCCTGACATTCCCTGTACATTCCGTGGCGTTCCCAGCGCGTTCCGAGTTGGTTCTGGAGGTACCCGGGGCCCACGTTCCGACTAAGCATTGGGGCATCGCGCTCGCGCCTTTGGCTGAGCAGAGCACATGCGGCTAGTATCTTTGGGCACGAGCAGATATTCTGTCTGTTACTTCAGTCACTTCAGAGGATGCGCCACCCTTTGCGCAAGCTTGGCGTATCCTCTCAAGGGACTGAGCCCCCGTGTGTTGGCACCCAGCTGGGCGCCCACGGCGGAACACCGTGCAAGGGCTACGTGAGAGTAATACTGGCACACGCGCCGGTGGATCGGTTACGGACCTGGGCCTTCACGTGCTGTAGGTTGCTGTTTCTCTGGGGTTGGGTTGGCAAGGTGTGGAGGGGTTGGTGCACGAGCATGGGAAAGGCACCAGGCGACCAGGGGAACCACCGTTGGCCCTCTGGTTGCTGGTGCCATCTGGGTCACTGGAGGAATGGCCGTTAGGCCCTGTTGTCCGCTCATGCGTGTGCAGTGGGGTCGACAAAGGTGGGGCAAATTGGCACGGTATACCTCCATCGCTGG
>VFQN01001482.1_pt1 | contig 39209 bp, 60 predicted proteins | sample 3512371 | NCBI WGS metagenome assembly VFQN01 (sample SAMN10412370, study PRJNA504923) | tailings metagenome | isolation source: Replicate 2 from Balatoc abandoned mine | place: Philippines: Itogon, Benguet | collected 2017-08-28
CCTGATCACCTTCTAGCATCAACTTCCGCATACTCCCCTCCATAGGGAGATCGTATTCAGACCGGAGCTCCGAATACACAGGACACTCCATCAAAACGTGTAGCTCATCTTCCACCTTCCCAGTACCGCATACCCTACAGACCCGAAGGTCCCTAGCAACCGTACCACAAGACCTATTTGCTGCAATTGGCCAGCAGCCAAGCCGGAAACGCAGAAGTTGCTTGTGCTGAGCAGGCAGGATGTCCGCCCTAACGTGTGGGTCGCGGTGTGCCCTAGGTGACTAGACCCCCGCGTGTGCTGTTGGGCGTTGTCCCGTGTTTCGAGCCCTCCCGGCTCGTGCCTGAGGCCCACGAGGCCATCGCTGTGTCTCAGTCCGGTTATGGACCCCCGGCTTTTGCCACAGTAGTGTAACACTGGATCACACCGCTCCTGTCAGACGTCGCACCCGACCCACATGCCGTGGTACGACACACACATTGTGCCGTACGGTACCGTGTGCAAGACCAGGCGCCCGCCTGTCCATGGTTGCTGCTCAAGTAACATGCATCCTACCGAATGCAGCTACGTGGGTCCAACGGTCCATATACCAGCATGTATACCGGTATGCCGCATGGGTGTCAACGGTTCCCAGCCTCCATTAGCACGCAGGGGACGGAGCTGGACTGAGATGACCCGACGGGGGCCTGGGAACACCTGGTTGAGATGTGGGGCATTCACCCCTCAGCACATGTCTTGGAGCTCGAGATATACCGTAGATTGTCAGTCATCAGGCCAAACCATTGCATGGATTACCGTATGAAGCCAAGCGCAACCACGCCGCCTGCACTGCCTTCAGGTGCGCATATGTCTTACAGCCAGAGGTACCGTATAGATCGTCCGCCATCAGCCCAAACGCTTGCATGTGGTGTACCGGTAACGTGTAAGGCCAACCACGCCGCCTGCACCGCTGGCGTGTCACGCCCTACTTCGCCATCGGCCGTCGCCTGCAGCAGGGGAGCTCCCCTGGTCTCATCCAAGGCGGTTAGCGAGGAAGGGCGCGTAGGGCAACGCCTGCACATCCACAAGCCCTCGACGCAAATAATTTTGTCAGCATCTTGAGATCATGACGACTGATAAATGTTTGCCTCGCGGTGCTGCAACGTGTCGGGAGTTTGGCAGCGCGGCGTGAGTCGTCAGGCAAACTTCCTCGCGCCCATTCTCTGTGTTTCCTCCGATACTTTCAACTGCTGTAACATATTTTTGTCGTGGTCTGGGGAGGGGGGTCATGCTCCTTGTAGTACGGCAACCCATATCACATGTATGCCCATGAGCTGTGAACGGGAACGACATACTGTCAGCCGTCATACACTGTGTCATACAATTCTCAACATAGACCACTCTTGCTTTGTTGACAGCCCCCTGTGTAAAAGGTGCTTGCTGGTGCTGGTACCAGGAAGCACTATGCCCATACTTTAAGGCGTCGCCAGACAAGGCTACGGCGACTCGCGTAGGAGCTTGTCTCACACTGACATCACAGCAATGCTAACTGCAATGGGGTGCTGTGGAACACCGGCCGGTGGGCGCGTCACCGCAAGGTGCGCGGAAAGCTTACAGACGGCTGCTCCCGTGCTCCACGGTCAACGACAACAGCGAAGTATACAAATTGAAAAGGAGTTTGATAGCCCAACCGTGGGCCGAAGTGTTCCAGCTGTGAATGTTCGCAGTGGAAGCCCGTTGGCGTCAGCGATCAGCAAGGCGCACGGCAGATAACAGCCAAGTTAAATGCTAAGCATCACATTCATCCTCCTTACAGGCAACTCTGGTCCGCTGCCCTCGTGCTCACCGCGGTTATTGTGGCAAGCCCGGCCTCGGAAGGTACAGTGCGTCGGCCCTGTGATGGACAGTGTCCTTGATGCGCAATTGGAATTATAGTTGAAAAACAATTTGCCTTGCCAGGGATGATACACGGGCAAGTACTTGCCATGTACGTCCAGTGCCCGTTCGAACCAACCTGCCCGCTGTGCCCCGTGGCCCCCCACGCTCCACTTTCGGCGCACGACTTTACCCTCTGATGCCTGCAGCCCAAATGGTATGCCCAGAGATTGAGGGTTACGACACCGTCCATCAGCGGGAAGCCAGCATGAACGACGTCACGCGTGTGGACGGCGCCCTAGACGTGGTCCGGGCTGCCTGCGAGGCGGTCCCGTCGTGTGTAGGATTCAACAGCAACGGGTGGCTCAAGAGAGCCATGATCAACTGGAAGATTGACCCCTCAATATGCTCGTACGTGCGCCGCAATCAAGGTGCGTTCTGGCTGGTTCTGGTGCCTGCCACGCGTGCCGCCAGGCTACTGCCAACAGAGCGAGGCACATACATACGGTACACACGTCAACGTGCATACGTGCTGCCATGACTACTGTGCCGCCTTTTGGTTGTTGGAACACAAGCCTACGCCGTACCATATTAGCAATGTGGATTGGGCAGGGTTTGGTCGGTTGAGTGTCATACCGCACGGAGAGCCCTCGGTCAGCAGTTCTGCACCGGCACTCAATCAAAAGTGCGTGTCTGCACGCACGTTGCTTCCCCTCGTGAAGCTGTTGTCTCGCCCTTCGTGCCCCAGCCTTGCTGTCCTTGACCCAAGCGTGCCGTGCTTCGACCCCACGCTCACAGCCCTTCAGAAGTGCTACACACCTTTTCAGTATCCACACTCCCAATGCGCGCGCCTCAGGCCAGCGCAAGTGCCCAGACTTTCCTGGCTACGTAACGCACGCGGGGAAGGACGTGGACGGGACTGACGCCTCGCAGCCCGCGCTGTGGGACCCGGCGGCTGCGCACGCCGCCTGCCGCGCGAACCCCTGGTGCCAGGGGTTCAACAACAAGGGGCACACAAAGCAGATTGTTGTGGGCAGCTGGAAGCCGGACAGCGCCCTTTGCTCCTACGTGCGGACCACGTCTGCGGGTGGGTCGTGCGCTGAGGGCCGAGCTTTTCCCGTCACCACTGCTTTACCGGTAGCAGCGAACACGGTACGACACTCGCCCCCGATGCTGCCTGCCTGTGCAGTGGCGTGGAAGGAGTCGGCACCAGACCGTATCGCCGTGCGGATCGGCGTTGGCAGGGACGGCCAGAACTGCCTGACGGTCTCCAGCGGGGACTGGGCAGTGACGCAGCGGTAAGTCGATGAGCTGTTGGGCATTTGGTGCAGCGGCCGAGCTTGTTGCCCCGTGTGCACCTGTGCTTCATCCCGGTGGTTGTTTCCCGTGGAAGGCTTACAGGTCGGGTGCCACGCACACGGGGGACGGTCAATTCCCAGCGCGCCTGCCTCACCAACCACACCCCGGGCCTACGGGCATTGCCTCTCATCATCACGCATGGGGGTGTCCCTTGCTGAGCACAGCAACATAGACGCACATGGTGCTGAAGTCGCTGCTCGACCGTGGTCCAGCGTGGTCCCTGTGCCCCTGCTGCGCCCACGTGCAGGCCTTGTGGGACAGTCCGTTACGGCCAGACATGGACCTTGTTTGCACTGAACAGTGAGTACCGTAGTAACGTAATGTTGGGTATGCCTTCCTTATTGTTTCCTGACGCGTGTCCTGTAACAGCGGGGAACGCTGATGCTGGAGGGGGGGGTGGAAATCCCCCTGATACGGTACATTGCCACTGTGTCACATGCGGCCATGGTAGGGGTACCTTACACGTCGAAGGCGAGGGGCTTGAAGGCTGCGCATCACAACAAGTAACCCAGTACAGAACCAGTTAGCACCATGCGTGGGAAAATTGACGGCGCACGCCATCCCCATGCAAGCTGACCTGAGCGTCCTGAGGTGACCCAACGGTGATGCTCTTCGGTCTACTGATATCCTTCTGCCGGCAGTCCGCCTTGCCCGATGTCTCCGTGCCCGATTGGCCTAAACCCCCACCGACCATACCCTAGCAGGACACCTGACTTCGCCTCACCGCGCCCTTACCTCACCAGACCCTGCTGCGTGGCCCGGCCGCACGTTTGCTTGCACGCAGATCCCGCCGACCCCATTACGCGGCACAACAAGCTGTACCGCCTCACCATCGACCGGCCGGCGGACGCGAAGAGCAACTTCCGCGGCGGCTGCCTGACCCGGGGCCACGGCAGCACGGGAGCAGGTAGTGTAGCCTACGTCGCGGAGTGCCTGCCTCTGACCAGCGGCACCAGCATCAACGTGAACGCACACTCGCAGCAGTGGGCGCTGATACCTGTGACGTTGGAGGGCAGGAGCGGGTACCGCGTGTGCCACCGCGTCAGCAGCTACTGCCTCCAGATGGGGGATGACCTGTTCAGCGGGGACAGGGTGTACGACAGGTGGTCCGCGGATGATGTACGGCAGATGTTTGCCATTGTTTCAGCTTGATTGGCTACAGGTTGTGCAGTACACCTGCGTTATGGGAAGTCTGCAGCAGTGTATACCGTGGCCTGTCGTCCGCACGTTTGAATTCTTGACAGTGTGGTGCGTAAAGGTGCAGTATGCGCTCCGTTGTCAATTGGCAAAATTGGCGCCAACCTTATCTGCTTCCCTAAAGGGCTGGAAGCTTCCAGAGCATTAATTACATTTAATTTTGTATCCTGGAAAGGCCCCGAAGGAACGTAGCCCCGAAGGGGTTACGTTTTTTGGGGCAAAGAGGAGGGGCAAAAGGTATTCTTTGGATGGGGCAGTGCGGGCGCTGCCCACCACAGGTGACGCATGATGCACACTGTAGCCGTGCGGAACAAGCATCAATGCTTTGGAGGGTAAAGAACAAAATTTTTAAAGTAGTCGCAGCATACGATAGCATTGTGTGTGGTGGGGGGCGGTGCTGCTGCCACCCCTATGCTGCGTTGGCCACCCCTATGCTGCGTGCTGCGTTGGCGTGCTAAGCTCCCGTCCTGCTCACACGGTACACAGAGTACGCAGCATAACGGTTCATATATCGCCTTCATTGATTCTTACGCATCGTGCTGTATCGCTTGGGTTAAGGTCAAATTGAAGTCTGAGGCTGTCTGGAAAGGTGTACGCTGCGCATTGGCTAAGTGACACTGGCAGCTGTTGTCATTACACAGCAGTGCATGGCGGCAGAAAGCCCCGTACTTATCTGGTTCGGTCGTGACTCGTGAGAAACTGGATACTGATTGAGAAACGTCCAATCTGTCAATTTGCGCGTGGATGAGTGCCGTACTCCGTCGACTGAACATGCGATGGCATGTCTCTCGGGGTGCAGCGCATGTGCCTGTGCGTAACACGTGACGTTGCAATCACCACGGCGAGGTGGTTTCGGGACTGTTGATGCCTGACTGTGTGGTAGGACTGGGTGCATACGCAACTGCAGTGAATGAGGGCAACGGCCAGTTTGCGCAGCATGGTGCCTGCGGTGTCATGGCGCATGCGAGACGAAGGAGGACATGCACGCCTCTGCTTTTAGGCGTGTAAGGCTTGAAGCTGGTTCCTGGTTGCAGCAAGGGCTCGCTCCCAGGCCCCCACAAGCTCGGCATGTTCCATACTTTCGTGATATGTTACATCATGCACCAGTACCGTAAGCATCGCCTTCTTCCCTCGCACGAGGCATGACAAAAGGGCCAAGGCCGAAGGGCTCACCTCGCATATGCTACCCCACACTTGCATGCCTGTGCAGAGACAGCTGCACACCCGGCACCGGCGTGCCTTTGCCGCGCGCCGCCACCAGTGAGGCCACGCAGCAGCTCCGCACCATGATCGACGCGGCACCCTTCGTGCCCCGCCAGCAGCCCGTGGAGGCGCCGGCGACATGCACACAATACGACATCCATTTCCTGGCGACAGCGCACACCTTATGCATCCTTTCTGCCGGCTCCCAACCAACTCAGGAAGCAGCAGCACACCGCAGCACGTGCGGCCCCACGAGGCACCAGGACGCACACAGCCTAGCTATTACGGTAGTCGCTTGGTCATAGTTTAGCAAGAGGCCTTCAGTTGCGGCTACCGCGCTACACCCCACACAGGCAGCCGTGCTCCAACGCCCAACGCGCCTTCCATCCCACGCCCCCACCCCTCACGGCCGCTTCCAACCGCCCGAATGTGTGCAGGCACAAGCCCAACCCGCATCCCCTCCCACCACTATCACCCTACACGTGCTCTTCTCTTCTCCTACTCCACGTCACACCATCTCCACCGCACACCGCCCTGCACTACCTCACCAGTGTCGTTCATGCCCCCACTAACACCTTGCACTCCTTCCTTCCGCCCCGCCTCCGCCCTCACCGCCTGCCGCCCTGCTGCCGCGCGCCCGCGCCCGCCCGCCCCGACGGCTGGCGCTCCATGTAGTCCCCGCCCACGCCGTCCTCTCCACCCCGCGCCCCGCCCGCCCCCGCCCCAGGCCCCGGCCACTCGTCCTCGCTCAGAGCCTCGCCGTCGTCGCCGCCGTCCAAGGCAGCGCCCAGCGCCCCGCCCGCAGCCAGGTCCTCAGCGTCCTCCTCCTAGGGAGGCAAAAGGGAGGGCGTGATGTGGGTTAGCGGGTGGACCAGGTGGCAAAGAAGTTTTTTGTTGGGCCCAGGAGAGTTCCCCCAGTTGGGCCGTGAGACACAACAGCTGCCATCGGGTCCTCCGCGTCCCCCGCTTGAGGTGGCGGGGGAGTGTGGATTGGGGAGTCCTAGGCTAGTGCTCAACGGGGAAGGATGGACATCAGCGCATTTCGTGAGTCACACGTCGTGTACACTCGTAGCCCACGCACCCTCGGACCATGCCCCGCTTCCCCCCGGTCCTTCGCTGCCCCGCCTCCTCCTGGCACGACTCACCTCTCCGCCCCTGTGCCCCACCACCTTGAGGTACGTGTCCTCGTACTGCGAGCCGTCGGGCGTGCCGCGCTTGAGCACCCGCGACACGTCGAACAGCGCCTGCGGGGACGGGGGTGCCAACGTGTGGGGCTCGCATGGTGAGGGCCAGGTAGGGCTACACATACAGTTGTTTACATCGAATCGCCCCCGCAAATGCAGGCACGCAGGAAGGAGGCGTTTTGAACAGCGTCCTGGTTACAGTATCGTGGTCGCTGTGGTAGGTAGGTGTGGTAGCTGCTCGACCGGGAGCACCTCCCGGGCAGACCCACATGCCGCCACCCTTGGTCCCCCCTGACACCCTTGGCCCCGCACCCCAACCCACCTGCAGGTAGTTGAGGCTGGTGTCACTGATGCGGCGCCCCCGCGCCAGCGCCTCCAGCTTGCGCGCGGCGCTAACGAAGGCCCCGCGGACCAGGTCGATGCGGTAGGTGCCGTTGGACACGTCACGGCCTGTGGAGGAAGGTCACGCGGGGGATGAGGTGCATGGCGTTTGGGCACGGGGAACGAGCCGGACGAATGCATGATTCGGGGGGGGGGGCCATACTTGGGGCTGCGGTACCGGGTGTTGCACCACCGAAAGCCTGGCTGACCGAAAGGCCCTCAACCCCAATGCACAGCACGCCGGCTGTGACGCCTGGCAGCACTTCCCTCGCGTGCCAGCTACCCTCTGTGGCGGCCAAACTTAACGCACAGCTGCAACAGCTCCCCATGCTACTACCAGTTCCTAAACGCCGCGCCCAAGCCCCTCGCTGCCGGCTTCGAAGTAAAACCTTTGCTCTAACCTCTACACGCCTTCACTGGGTGCCGATGACACTCGGATTGCTGATACACTGTTTTGTGCACATAACGTTGTTCCCCCTTCCCAGCCCTGCCCCTCACCTGTGAGCGGGCAGTCCACGCACAGCCGCTCGCTCCACGGCGCCGCCCCGTCGTAGCTGTCCATGGTGGCCGCCGCCAGCCGCGCGCTGTCCATCGCGAAGCCCAGAGACATCTTGGGCACGATGCCGCCGCTGGCCACAGACACCTGCGGAAGAGGGGGAAGCATGGTGCGGCGGTACTGAAACGGGGAAGACGGAGGAGGAAACGGCGGGGCCTTGCTCGTCTCGTCTCAACGTACTGTAGCAACTTGCAGATGCCTAGGCAACACGGGAGGGCGCTATGGAGACAGATGCCGGCACGCCGGCTGGGGTATTGGGTGTTGGCCTAGGTATCCTCAGCACAAGCTGGATGTACGCTTCGTCTGCGCTGCGCTGAAGAGCGATACACGGGTGTGCCTGTAACCCGCTGGCCAGAAAGCGTGCGCGGTTTCTAAGCGCGCATAACCCAGCGTAGGTGATGCCAGCGTTAAGCCACTGTTAACCCACCGCCTGGTTGGTGTAGTCCAGCTCCTCGCCGTAGCGCAGCAGGAAGGTGTACAGCGTCTCGCCCAGGTCGCTGATGTCGTGGCCGCTCTGGGGTGCGGTGGGGGCAGCACAGCAGGCAAAGGGCCGTGAGGAGCGCACTAGGGGCGGGGGACGTGAAGGACCAATGCAGCAGCAGGAACAGCAAGCGTCCACCCACACATCCGGCGCCATGGCACGTGGCATGGCTACCCCTTCAGCGACGGAAAATGGGTCATGGAACGCCGCGCTGACGCGCTTGCTTGTGGGCATGTCAGAAGGGCACGGCTACCTGGTCTGCGCCTGTCGTGCATGCCGTACACGGCTGCCGTGCGCACCTTGAGCTCCTCCTGCAGGTGCGCCAGCACCATGTTGGTGAGAGAGTATGAGGACAGGCCGCCGGTCATGACCTCGTTCAGGCGGCATGCCTTGAGGTACGCCTTGAGCACCAGCACCTGGGGGCGGCGGTGGGGCACAGCGGGGGCTTGGTTGCAGGGTCACAACAGGGTAGACAAGAGGCCCGGGAGAGCAGCATGGCCGCCGATGGCGCCCCGCTGCAACTGCACCGTGCATGCCTCACATCTGCTATGTGAAAGCGGTGCATATCCTTCCTGGGCAGCGAGGCAAACGTTGTGTGACGGGCAGAACCTCGCGTGCATTTCAACATCACCAGCACCAACACCAGCACAAGCATGTGCATGACCACCACTACCCCAATCCTCCCGCCCGGGCCCCGGGGACCCACCAGCGGCTTGAGCGGCGGGTAGGCCCTGCACTGCTGCGCCATGTAGCGCGCGGCACGAGGCCCGCTGTCGTCGCTGACACTCACGTCCACGGCGATGCGTGTGCCGCGGGTGCGCAGCTGCAAAACAGAATCCGTCAAGGCAAGTTGGTACACTCCGCGGGTGCTCAGCTGCAGCAAGGAGAAAGGGATACGAGTATACAGAGGCACCAGGTGGACAGCCACTGCTTGCCGGGCCCCCACCTTGAGGATGGGGATGCGAGCCCGCGGGATGAGCTGCTGGTACGACAGGTCCAGGGTGGAGGAACGCTGGCGGGACAGCGCCTCCGAGATCTTGCGCAGCTTGGCGGTGATGCGCGCCTTGTCCTGGGGGTCGTAGACTGTGCGGGGAGAGTAGGGGAAAGGGGAAAAGAGGGAAATAAAATGCGAAGCGCAAGGAAGGCTGAGGCAGTCTGGAGGGCAACATGATCGATGTCAAAGCGCAAAACGTCAAGCTTGAATTGAAGGGGTAAGGGAACGGTGTGGCAGTCTGGCTCTCGTACCCCCCGGCTCCTCCCGGAACCCCGTGTACCGACTGCCTCGGCCTCATAGTGAGTCGCACCTGGTGACGCCACCATCACTACCACATCTCCGTCACGATTCCTACAACACCGTCAACAGAACACTACTACACGCCCCTTCCTCAGGCCCAGCTCACAGCCGGTGACGCGGTCCGGCTCCATGACCCCCGTGACCACCAGGTCCAGGTCGGAGTTCCACGTGCTCAGGCCGTTGGCAAAGGAGCCAAACACCTGCAGCAGCCAGCAGGGTGACGCAGCGGACGCAAATGAGGGGGCGTGCGTGAAGCAGGGCTCGATGACGCGCGCATTGACCCAGAAGCGAGGCAGACGCGGGCAGCCCATGCATCTGCACCTTGTTTCGAGACCAATGCTGCTACGTTCCCGTTGTCGTCCAGTAAAGTCCACCTGTCCTGCGCCATCGCCTGTTAACCCACCTGCAGGTCAACCGCACGCGTGTTGGGCCACACCTTGCGCACGGCGGAGCGTATGCTGCAGGGGCAGGGACAGGGGCATGGGCGGAGGGGTACGGTCACAACTCGCAAGCAGGTTCCTGACAAGGCACTAACAGCTTGCCCTGGGCGCAAGCAGATGGAAGGGCAGGCTGAGCGAGGTGCGGGTGCCCTTCCGCGGGACTACGACTGCGTGGCCTCTGCACTATGCTTTCCACGCAATAGCGCGGCCACTACTTGTTTCGACCGATGATCGGCAAACCTTTGCGTGCTTAGCAGAGTTACCGAGCACAGCGGGTGGGGACAGGCGAGTTCCACTCGTCAAGTCCCAACATGCCAACACCACATGCTCTTTCACCTCGTGCGTGCCATGACCGTTACCTTGTCCGTTTTCATATGCCTTTCCCTCCAGCCCAAACCTCACACAACCGCCATGACAGCCTTCGGTGCCTTGGCAGCACGGGCAACCCCCTCGGGCTTGCGACCCGCGCCTCTCGACAGCCCCCAACAAACCGGTCATCCTGCCCCTACCCCCATTAAGCCCACGACTCACGCGTCAATGACCTCCTGCCGCTGCCGCCGCTCGCCCTCCGTGGGCACCACCTTGCCCACAAACTCCTCAATGTTGTAGTGCAGGGGCGAGTAGCGCACAACGCTGCTGCTGCCCGCCGCACCCGCCGGCTCCTGCTGCTGCGGCTGCTGCACCTCCTGCTGCTGCTGCTGGGCCTGCTTCTGCTTCTTCTTTGCGGGCGGCGTGGAGCCGCTGGCCTGCACGCGCACGCCTGTCGAAAGGCCGCGAGCGCCCCACAGCGGTTCTTGCTTCAGCGGCCCCTCTACCCAGAGCCCTCCAGACATGCCCCGGGATATCGCTGCGCTGCTGCTGCTGTTCATGGTGGTTTGCCATGCTGCTGCAGCATTCGGGGAGAGGGCGCTTGCGATGGTCAACGTACGGGTTTCCGCCTGGGCTGCCGCGAGCCCCATGGAGCGCACCCGGGGCAAGCAGGGGAGGTCCTTGCCGTGGGCGCAAGAAGGGCTGGCAGGCCTGCTGGTGAGTGGCCCTGCGCTGGTGGTAGTCAACAACGGCGTGATAGCGTTGCTGCTGCAGCTTGCGGCACGGGTCAGCATCCGTGACGCGTAGCCCAGAACGCGCAGCTGGTAGCGCAGTCCCATGCCCCCGTCTTGGGGAGGATGTGGCGCAGACTGCTGATACTGCTGCACTGTGTGCAGCTGCTGCTGTGTGGATAGCAGTCCAGGACAAGAGGACGCAGCTGAAGTTGAAACGGAGCGCTGTCGCACGCCCCAGCCGGCCCGCGATTGCGATGAGCAACCAACCCGGCCCTGACCAGTAGACACCACGGGAGCTCCCAGAGCTCCAGACATAGGCAGCATGAGGGCAGCAATCCGCGGTGGGAACTGGATACCCCAACGGGTACTTAGGATAAGGGAGCACAAAGCGGGCTCGGTGGCCAGCGCCAGTCCACTGGTTGAAGTGCCCGTGTAGGCTGAAGCTGGCACTTGGGATTTATATCTTTTGCATAGCGGCGATCAGCTAAAAATGTGCGAACCTCCAGGGTTCGCAACGTTTGTGGCAGAACGGCAAGCGCAGGAAGAACCGCTGCTCTCCCAGAGTGGAGCTTCAAAGAATCAAGCTATTCGTATTCACTTTGAGAGTCGTTGCCACAACCCCGCACCAAGCGAAGGTCGGAAGCAAAGCCGCCCGCAAGTGGGCTAGGGCCTGGGAAGCAGGCCGTTGGCCGACTACGACCTTGCGCGAGTACAGTATATGCAGTGGTTTCTGAGGAGGTGCACGAGTGGAGGTAACTCTACGCAGTACCACCATGGTACCCTGGACACGTGCACTCAGCACAGGCGAATAGGCGCCATGGGCAACCTTGATAGCGCCGAGCCCAGATCATAATGTCCACTCCGCTTATGTTACACCCCTTTCTATGCCATAAGGGGAGCTTCCTTGGTCAAACATGTGCAAGCCCTTGTGCAGTGCACAGGGCATGGTGTCCCCACGTGTCCACATATCCCTGTCCACCAGGCGTCCATTGAGGACCCGTAGATAGGCACGCCATTACGCATGTCACGAGCGGTACGGTATTGCCAGGCATAAGCACCGCAAATCACCCGGTCCCCCGCAACTGACATGCAGCCGTCTCTCCAGCCTCCCTCCCTGCTACCTCCCTTGCTCCTTCTACCTTTCCAACCTCCTGCCTCCCATATGCCATCCATGCTGGCATCATGTATGGCGCCATGAGTGTACGGCACGTAGCAGGATGCTTCTGTTCGGTTGTGTACTGCGTCACACGTGGCCCCGCACCGCATCCTGCAACGCACGTGGCCACGCCCACCAGGCCTGGCCGAGGTGGTCGCCTCGCTCGACCGCGTGCAGCGAAGTGCTTCTTATGCAGTAGTTAATGACACATGCCAGCCTGGCTGCTGACCCGCGGGGTTGTGCAGGGCTGTGCACGTGTGCAGTGATTATGTGACACTCGCAACTCACCATCCATTATAAGTCGTCTCTTGGCCTGTGGTGCTAGTTGCCCTGCTTTGACAAAGTTATCCTAGAACTCCAGTGTATGGCAGAGTGGTGACGCCTGGGGTGAGTTGAAGGTGTCATGCATATGGCACCAGGGCCGCTGACGGAAACTGGCTTGCAAGTTCGTGGTGGTGCTCTCCAGCTGCCACTGTGTTGCGGGTGCCTTGTGTCTTGTGCGTTAGCCAGGTCTTGCCTTGCTCGTTGACGGCATACCGGTATGCCGGGAAATTTTAATGGTCCCACGGTCGTTACACGGACTTTGCCCGAGCGGACTGCGTTGCGTTGCGCACTAGGCGTGGGTGGTGCGACCTAGGTACGACACCCTGGCCGGACGAGGTCCATGTGACAGCGCTATGCTTGGCTAAGATGAGCTAAGCCAAACGTCAAATGGCAGCGTCACCACTAACAACATACCGTCGGTGCGCATTCACGAGCAGTTACCAACATACAAACTCGCGCGTCGCAGACACAGACAGCGGTCATGGAGGAACCGATTGATGGTCCACGCGCAGTGCAATCTGTAAGACGAACCGATAATATAACATCCGCATTGCTCGCGCGCCAAGCACCCTACTAGCTTGGGAAACGAAGGCATGGAAACAGGCGTCACCTACGCGGCACCGAGCCGAAAGGTAACTTGCTACATTATATACTAGGTCTTACGATTCATATTTCAGCCCTTGACCCGGACGTTCGGTACTGTGTTCCCCAGCTCACGCAACGACTGGAGCAGCTGGCGCAGCTGGGCGGGCAGGCCAGCTGCCCCATCGCGGTCTGCAGCCTTACCACTATAGCATGCATACTCAGACCCATGGGCAGTGCAGATGACAATGCTGATGCTCCTCCAGCCCGGCTGCAGCAGACTGCACTGGGTGCACCGGATTCCCAGCCCAACCCTTGCACCTGCCCCACGCTGGACCTGCCTGTGCCTACAGACGGCTCTGCTTTCAGCGAAGTTTCCACACAGACCGTCAGGAGGGTCTCCCAGGTGTGTCCTGGTATCCACACATGCACAACACCATGTCATTCTAAGCAACCTGAAGCCGTGCAGGTTCTATGCTCATGCGCCCGATCCCTCCTTGCAGCATTCACAAACCGCAGCCGTACACCACATGCTTCCCGTCTATGCCGTGTAGGTGCCCCTCAGCACATGGGCAGCCGGGAGGCACACCAGCGTTGTTGCGTTCGGGGGCCCATGCCTCGCCCCGGCTGCTGCTGCTCCTGCTGCTGTGGCGCCTCCCCGCGAGGGTGCTGGTGCTGCTCCCACACAGCATGTGTTCGACACAACATGCACCACCACCGGCGCTGCGGCCTTGGGACTGCTTCTGGGTCTGCAGGGTGACAGCGTGTTACTGGAGGCCATCAGGGTCGGGCTGGGGGCCGGGTTACCATCAACCTCGGGTGTAGTCGCAACTGCAGGAGCAGCAGTGACAGGACAGCCGCTGCCCAAGGGGTACGGGGCCGTTGCCCCTGGCCAGACAGAAATGAGCTCTTCGGCTGGTAGTAGCCTGCGGCCTGGCCGCCTGGCGCTGTGGTGCCTGGAGCTAAGGCGCAGCTGCAGTGGGATGGGTGGAGCAGGCGGCAGCAGTGATGTGGGTCAGGCGCGTGCGCATGATCCACACCAGGACGGCCGGCTTGCACGGTCGCCGGCGGCAGTGCGGCAAGGCGGCAGCGCGGGTGATAACAGCGCTGCAGCTGGCCTCCGTCACACCACGGGCAGGAGGGCGTCCTGCAGGGACAAGAGCAGTGACCGGTGGAGCGCTTCTGGCCCTATGCACGTGTGGAGGGACTTGTTGGCGGACGCAATGCATGAGGCGGTTGTGGATGAGGTGATGCAGGGGTGCAGCGGTGCAGATGCACGTGGAGCAGGCTGGCGCAGTGGCCAGAGAGCAGCTCCTGCAGCAGCAGTTGCGGCGGTGGCGGCAGCGTCGGCTGCTCTACCCTCCCCGCCGTTGGTGGTCGAGGACGAGGAGGAAGTGCTTGCGGCGCTGCATGCAGCGCTGTCGCGGAGCGCTCTTTGGCGGCGGCACCGTGCAGGGCAAGAGGTGCAGCTGTGCGGGGGCAATGACGCAGCACCGGGCGACCATGCCGCCCCACGAGCAGCCACAGCCCCGGGTGGGATGGAAGAGACCACTGAGCGTGGCGTCCAAGAGGAGGTGGAACAGCTGGAGGGAGCGTTGTTTGTGCGTCTGGGGTTGCCGTACGGCTGTGCAAACAGCGGGATATTGGGGCCGCAGCCTGGGCAGGGCGACAGGGTGGGTTCAGGCGTGGCAGCAGAGCCAGAGCTGCCGTCGTTTGTGGCTCTGGACCTCGTGTTCGTGTCCCAGGCCGGCGGTGGGGGCCCGGAGGGCAGCGGAGGGTCTCCGGCGGAGGCGAAGTCCTGGTTTGGCGGCAGCGGGTGTGGGCACGGTGACGGCGGCGGTGGCGACGACGGCGGTGGCGGTGGCCATCGCTCTCCAATCGCTGGCGCCCATGTGCCCAGCTGCTTGCGCACGCTGCTGGCCGAGTTGATGGTTCGGCAGGACGACGACACGGGTGAGTCCCAACACCTAGGGATAGCCGCGTAGGGACTGGACTGCACTGACACGCGTCGCGATGGTCTGGGGGCAAGGAAGGCGGCGGGCTGATGCTACTTTTTTGTCCTTTACACGCAAGGAAGCGCACGCGTCACGGATATGGATGCCTCCAGCCTGGACCGCGGTCACCTGGGCGTGGTGCTGAGCATGGGCCAGTGCATCGCGTCTGCTGTACGGCCGGTCAACTGACGTTCACATGGACAGAGTACGCCTGGCTACACCAGTACCAAGTAACCCTTACGCCACCCTGCTGACCCTTTGCGCGGCAGGTGTCCCAAGGGCCCTGGCATGCACGCTTCCCCGCCCTCACGCCACGGCCATGAAAAGTCCTGGAGGTGGGAGCGCCCACAGCGGCCATGGCGGCGGGGACTGGCTGCTGTGCCGGGCGCTGGCTCCGCTGCTGGGGGGCAACACCTCGCCGCACGTGCTGGCTGTGCTGGCCGACTGCCGCGGCACCGCCGCCACTGCTGTCGGGGCCGGGGGGCGCAGCAACCTTGTCCCCGACGGTGGTGGTCGCGGCAAGGGCGGTGGCCAAGAGCTCGACGTTGAGTTCCACAAGGCCCTGGAGCTCATGGCTGCAGCACAGTGCATCAGGGTAAGCAACGGTTGACGATACCTACCACAATTAGGGCGAAGAGCAAACAATTTGGCGTGACAAAGAGGCTGCTGCTACAGACCTGCTGGGAAAGTAGCCACGTTCCCGCCTCTTGGGATGGGTCCAGCGAAACGTTTGCTATCTTACCCAGTCCTCGTCGCTCTGGTCGTACAACGACAGAACCTGCAGGTTGCCACAGACCCTCCGGCGCCCATGGGCCCCTCCAGCAGCGCCAGCACCAGCAGCCGCGTTGGCCCCGGCCAACTGCACGAACCCCGTAACCCACTGCGGCAGCCACCATACCAACAGCAGCAGCACCGGTCGGTCGCGCCAGGAGGCGGCAGCGCCATCGCTAGGGGGAGCGGCAGCTCGGCACAGAGCTTCAGTTGCGGCACATGCGCAGGCCGGGGGCACGGCAGCCAGGTTGCGCCGCCTTCTTGTACAGTCGCCCAGGCACTCGTGAGGATGCACAGGCGGCAGCAGGAGGCTGCATGCGCGGCTAGGGATCAGGCGACTCTGGGACTGGAAGCAACAGCAGCAGCGGCGGTGGCGGCGGCGGCGGATGTGGCGACGGCGGCGGGGGTGGCGACGGCGGCGGACGCGGTGCCGTCGGACAGCGGGGTGCTCGACACAAACGCGCCTACAGGTTTTCCTGCAGGCCCCACCGACCCAGTCAGCGACCACCCTCAGCCGGGACCTGACCAGGCGGTGCGGCCCGCAGCGCCGGGCCCCGATGGGGATGGTGGGAGGGTTCAGGAGGGCGTGAGCGCGACGGTGGAGCGCAGCTCCATTCCTCCATCGCTGGCAGCTCCGCTCGGATGTTGCCACGACGTGGCCCAGCCCGACCACGCAGCGGCAGACCTGGAGCAGGCAGGGCAGCTGCCCAGCAGCCTGGCGCGGCTGCAGCGGCGCCTGGCGGCCCTGCAGCGGGCCAGGGAGGCGCGGGAGGGAGGAGCCATGCTGCGGGCCAGGCAGCAGGTGCCAGCTGGCAGCCCTGGCAAGCATCATCCTGGCGGCGCATGGGCAGGCCAGGACGAGCGCCAGGGCCAGGCAGTAGGGCGGCTGGAAGCGGGAGGGGCAGGTGCGTTAGTCAGCGTGTGTGGGGCTGCTCACATGGCCGCCGACACGGAAACAGTTGGCGCCAAGGACGCTGCTGGGCAGTGGACATTTCAGCAAGGGCGCGAAATTGCGCCGGATGTGGGGTGTGACCAGGACCAGCAGGCCAACCCGGCACCAGCAGGCAGCTGGGACCAGGGGGCCGCGGCTGCAGGGAGTGCAGGAGGCAGTAGCCTAGACCAGCTGCACCAGGAGGGCGCCACTCAGGCCCCCACTGCCTGCCAGGAGAGTCGCATGGATAGGGCCGAAGCTGGTACCGCGAACCTGACGGCAGGAGTGACCGGCCCGTCAGAATGCCCGGTCAACGGCGAGGCCAAGAGCCCACCGACCAGTGCCTTTGCGCGGGCCGATGCAGGTCCACCAGAGGTAGCGCGGCCCAGGGCAGGTCCACCGGAAGGGTCACCAGCTGGAGCAGAGGCATCAGCAGCGGCTGCAGCAGAAGGAAGACCAAGCTTACCTGCGACGACGGCACACGCTGTCATGGCCCGCGCGGAGGCGGAGGCCGCCCAGGCTGCTGCGGAGCTGGCGCGTGTGAGGCAGCACTTTGACCGGCTGTACTGCAGCCTGGTCCCGGAGCCGCTGAGGCAGCAGCAGCAGCCGCACACGCAGCAGAAGGAACATGGGCAAGAGGGACAGGGACAAGTGCACGGGCAGGGGCGGTACGGGCCGGGAGGGGTGACGGCGAGTGTGCGGCAGGGGTCACCAGCGCGCGAGGTCATGGGTGAAACCGACCGCCTAGCAGGAGGCTTGGCTATGGGTGGCGTAACTGGAAGCGGTGGTCCTTGGAGCGGTGTACGGCACTGGGGCCTCGCGCAGTCGCGCAGCCTTGAGCTGGACGAGCCAGCGCTGCAATCGGCAAGGAACTCGGCTCTGGAGCCGGGGCAGGGCGGAGAGGCGCGTGGTAGCCTGGACGCCAGTCCTATGCCTACTCCTCTATGGGATGACGGGGCGTACGCGTGTCCCACCGGCGTGCCGGGATCTGCGTGCAGAGGCGCACATGGTGGTGGCGGGCTGTACGGCACCCTGATGGCGGGCCACGTGGCGCAGTCAGCGGCGCAAGTAACGTATACGCGGTGCGGGCGGGAGGGTCCCTGGGGCGGCAACCTCCCTCACAGCGGCAATGCTCAGAACGACAGCGGGATGGGGGCGCTGCATGTGCAAGCACCTGCCGACCAGGTTGCACGGGAGCGTGCTCCCAGTGATGGGGGTATAGCCGTGGGCGCAGAAGACCGCAGCGCGACTAACGCACACACACGTTCCAGCGATGGCGGTGCAGTGGCACTCGCGCGCGGCGCGGCAACGTCACTGCCGCCACAGACCTTGAGCCAACAGGGTGCTTCTAGCTGTGATACCAGCGGCTCCGTAAACGACGCAGCTGATCCTCCAAAACAAGGTCCAGCTAGTCAACCGCACGCGTTCACGGCCCCGCCTCCCGCCGCAGTGCGGGGACCCCCTGACCCACCCCTCATGCACTCCCTACCCCACTCAGCACCAGCACCAACAGCATCAACAGCACCAGCAGCAGCAAACACAGCAAGTGCACTAGCAACGGCGGACAGCACTCCCGGCGCCGTCCTTGCTGGCGGGGCCGGAGGCCAGCGCGCGCTGCTGGGCGTGCTGCAGCGGGCGGCCGCGGGCAGCGAGGCGCTGCATGGCCGCATGTACGAGCTGCAGCTGGAGGTGATGGAGCTGCGGGCGGTCATGGAGGTGCGGCAGGGAGGCACCGGCCGCGTCTTCCTCGGGGACATGCCTGCGCTTTGCCGGTGGCGTGGTGATGCCATCCTGCGAGTATTGACCGGGTGCATGCACCAGCTTGACTAAGCCACAGGCGTTGTCTGTTGGTTCCATCACGTCCGCCACGCCGTTTTCGCTGGGTGCTTACGCCGCGTGGATTCATACCGGTACGCTGAGAGGTTGCGTACAGCCGCCAACCGAGAGCTATTTCGCGCACTGTTACACGTTTCCTGCCCCGCAGGTGCAAGAGGAGACGCAGAGGGCAGAGGTGGCCCGCCTGCGCCGCCACCTGCGCAGGGCGGCGGAGGCGGCGGCAGCGGCGGAGGATGCGGTGGCGGCGACGTCCGCTAGCTGTGGCGGTGGCTGTGTGGGGTCCGGCGTGGCGGGCCCGGCTCTAGCTGCAACGCAGGCGCTGGCAACCGCCTACGAGCAACACGTCGAGGCGTTGCAGAAGCAGGTGGGTGGAAGACTGTAGAATGCGTCAGCCCTTCACACTGCGCCGGCAGGGGGCCGCAGCTGCTGACGGCCAAGTGGCTACGCCCTGCTTGTCTTGTGTACGCTCCTAACCACCTGTGGCCCCGACCCACCTGCGGCCCCATTACCACTCAGCAACCTCGTGACTCCTATCCACCTATCCGAACCAACCAGGTGTCCGAGTTGACGTCCGCCAACGCCCAGCTGGCGCTGCAGCACGCGCAGGCTGAGCTGGCGGCACTGGCCGCAGCAGCGGCACGTCGCACTAAGACCAGTAGTGGGGGAGGGTGCGGCCGCAGCCGGAGCCAGGACGGGCGGGGAATGCCACGCGCAGGGCAAGAGGACCGTTGGCGGCTGGGTGGGAGTGCTGGCTTGTGGCTGAGCAGGGGCACGGGGGCGGGGAGTGGGTACCGGAGTGCGCCGGGCGGCTGGGGTGAGGACCCGCTGAGTGGCGCAGAGGGCGGCGGGTCAGGGAGCGGCGCGGAGTCTGAGGGTGGCTCAAGGGAACGGCCCCTGCCGCTGCCCTCGGTCAGGGCCGTCCCCGTGGGTACAGCTGTGCAAGCGGCTGGTTTTGACGGTGGGGGCATAGGATGTGACGGTGTGGCGGCTGGGCGGGGTGCCGGCGCCAGCCTGCGGCGTTGGGAGCGGTGTCGTGGGGAACTGGGTGTGCTGAGGAGGGCGCTGAAGGAGGCGGGGGAGAGGGAGGCCGCGCTGCGGGGGGCTCTGGCGGCGGCACAGCGGGGCGAGCGGGCGGCGCGGCTGGCGGTGCGGGCGGCGGCGGGGGAGCCGGGGCGCGTGGGAAGGCTGGAGCAGCAGGTGGGCGGAAAATGTGGACAAGGACACGTGAGGTCACTGGGCTATTGGGTGGCAAGTTGGGACATGCAGATGGGGTTCCCCCCGCTCTTCCTCTTACCTGGCACAGTGCGTCAGCTTGTATGCCACTGCAAACTGGTACTTGGACCCATTGGCATGTTGCAGTGACTCGGCTGTGGCGGGGGCTGGCGGAAGTTCTACGGCATGGTCCCTGCACCCTAGCTTTGGCATGCTTTCCTACACACTACACGGTTGCCCTGAACTCTGACCCATGGTCGCGCCGCACTTGGACCACTCTCTGCTGTGTGTGCAGGTCGCTGGGCTACAAAGGGAGCTCGCAGACGCGCGGCGAGAAGCTGCTAAGGTGGAGGCTGCGCGTGCCGAGGCGCTGCGGGAACGCGACGAGGCGGTGGGGGAGGCCGGGGGCCTGCGCACGCAGAGGGACGTTCTGGCGGCGCAGGTGGGCGGGCGGGCGCTGAGTTGTCCTTTGCCGCTAACTTGTTGTCTGTTGCTTTTCCTTGACTTGAAGTCAGTGACCAACAAGGACACGTCCTGTATACGTATAGCTTCAAGGTGATGCATGCCTTCAGCGTTTCCACTACGGAATCGGCATGCGGTACAGGTGGACGAGCTGCGGCGCATGGCTGTGTCGTACGCCGAGCTGGCGGAGCAGTCCAATGCGTGGCTGCGCAGCGGCCTGGGGCTGGGGCAGGGGCGGGGCATCGTGCGAACAGCAGAGGAAGGCGGCGGCACCGGGCGCACGTTGCTCCGGCTGGACCGGTAACAGTCAGCACTGACCGGTAACAGTCAGCACTGTAACTGTAACAGTCAGAAGCATGGCTCTTGGCCCCATTCCACCAGTGGCAGCACTGCCTATTTGAAGTGGGACTTGGGCGATCCACGCAGCTCTATCAATGGCTCGTGCTGCAGATGACGCACGTGCTGGTTGATAACACGTCGCTGCTATTGGGTTGCGCCCTGTCATTATGCTTGGCTTGGGACGGCTTGGGACGGCTGGACGCTATCTAGCGGTACCGGCAAGGTACGGTACCTTTTCTGTCGCGGCTGTTACAATCACAAGCATGAGCGGTTTGAGTGCATACGACCAGTAGTCGTTCCCACTACTGTGGCGCCCAGATAAGCTAGATAGGACACGGCAGCCATCCCCTGCCTTCCGTGGCATGAGCTGCACATGCGAACGCCCTGATGATTACGGCTGTAAGCTGCTGCCATGCAACCATGGCCACCGAGCCTTCATCAAATGTCCTGTGCAAGCACGACTTGAGAAAGACGCTTGGCCAGTTGAACTCTAACGTCTAAGCGTCGCCATGGGTCGTGAAGCCGCCGCCATGATTGTCGGAATCCGTCTTCCTCTAGGCACACGAGGGCATGCAGGCGCAGCAAGTTCGCATACGTTAGTACACGTGACACAGCACAGGGTTTGTGGGTGCAACTCTACCTTGTGGTATCTCGTGGTCAAATGCAGAGCAGTGGGAAATGCACCATGGTGAATACGGGATCTAGAAAGCTGGCCTGAACATTTGAACGCTGGCTAGTGATGTGCACGAACTGGGCCCCCCCATGTGCACGAACTGGGCCACCCCAACCGTGGCTACGAGTATGCCTGGCATTGCACGAACATGTGGAGGCAGCGCTTATGAGAGCGCTACTGAACGCGCTCGTGGCTCGGGCACTGTGTAGGGTTGCAGCTGTTGCACTTGCGCTACCTAGCCGTGCCAGCCTACCGTGCACGGCCTGCGGCACACTGCCAGGCGCCTGCTCAGCTCCTCCAGCTCGTCGCCGTCAGCCAGCTACTCGCTTGCTGCTACACCCCGCGTCCGGATGCGCAGGCTGCAGCCGCAGCAACGAAACCCGCCTCCAATATTTGCAGCTTCTCCAAAATGACCCTGCCAAGGGCGCCCACGCTGTCCGGGCTCCGGGCGTCACACTGCTGCAGCTGGTGCGGCTCTCCGTGTGCCGACTCCACCAGCAGCTCGCGTGCCTCCTTGAGCAGCAGCCTGCGCTTCTCGTTAAGCTCCTTTGCCACCCGCGCCTTGCAAGCGCCCGCGTCTGAAACCGCCGCGCTGAGGGCTTGCCGCGTCCGCAGATCCAGTCCGTGGATGTAGCTGGCGGCATTGGCCTGCTGGCCCTCCTCCCGCTGGCGCTGCAGCTCCTCCTCGGTAGGCAAAGGCGCGGGTGGTGGGCCCCACAGCGCCCACAACTTATCGCATAGGTATCTGATGTTGGCATCATCGACTTCAAGGCTGGAGGAGTCGAACACGAGTGAGTTAGCTTCCCAAGTGTAGCGATCCGGGGCCGGGGGCTCCAGCACTGTGTGCATCCTCTCCAAGGATGCCGTGGGCACGTGCGCTGAGCCAGTGCGCTGCGCGTTGCGCTCCTTTGCAATGTGCAAGCTGCATGACACGTAAAGCTGCATGAAGGCGAGCCCACGGTCACGCGCCAGCTGGAAGAGCTCATAGCGCATGCTGCGGTAGTGCATGTTGTCGTCCGCCACAATAAGGGTGTCCACGGAGCCCTCTCGCTGTGCATGCTCTACCAGAGAGATCACTTTGGAAAATGCTCCCTCACGGCTGCGACGCCAAGCCTCTGGACTGAAGCTGTCAGTGTCCGTTTCCGCGTACAGCCAGTCGTCAAACGTCACCAGCTCAATGTGGCAGGCCCCAAAAGTTGATGCGCAATCTGTGCTTTTCTTCATGTGTTCGCATAGCCTTCTTGCGATTGATGTCTTGCCACTGCCCGGCAGGCCGCACAGGACAAGAACGGCTACGCGTGCACGACTTGCCGGCGCCATATCCTAATACGGGTAACAACAACAAAGTACTGCAGCTCAGGGCAAACCAACATGAGCATTTACGCGGCAACAGTAAGCGAGTACATGCATGCGGCAGGGGCTGCATGTGAGCGTGGCACTACGCCAGTACGCAAACCAGCGTTGGGTAGCAACTCAAAACGGTGGTGGCAAGCCCTCACCAGCCCCGCTCTCGCCACACGTACCCACTTCCACGGGGCGTCTGTCAGACCTCCTTCCGCCCCCATGGCTATGGCCCTCCCACCTTTTCCCCCTGCCCTCCTCCCCCAACACCTGCCGCTGCAGTGCCCACGTGTCCAGCACAAGGTGCACCCTACCGTGACGCTGCGGCACGCCATTGGGGAATGGCTGGACAGCCATGGCCTATCATGCATGAACATGACAGGGCGCATACGGTATCGTACAGCTAGGCCCAGGAGGGGTAGTGGAGAATTACAGGATGGTCAGGGTGTCCGCATGCGATGTCCACGCACACGGAACTCCTTCGCGGCAGAACATTCCCTCCCCTCCCCAGGCTAGGCCTGACCCCGCTACCCAAACCATACGGTACAGGGAAAAGTTTCGTGACGGACAGACAAGACAATTCTTTTTCAGACACACCTGCAAACGCGCCTGCTACACACATACAATCCGGTCTGCACCGTTTGCCCATACCGGTACCCATACCCACACGTCCGCACGGTACACAACAGGAGGTGCCGTGTTCACCATCTCATCAAAGTATATCACCAAGACAACGATATCTTGGCTTCCCGTTCTGTACGGCCCCCCAAGCATTCCTCATGAGCACGCACAGGAAGCGTACTGCGCCGTACGGCCATCTTCGTGTACAACAGCGAAAGTGAAAGAATGACCTGCCCAAAGCAGGAGGAAGACAGGATTTGCGCAAGCGGCTGCCCTGCAACGGTCTGCTTGTACATTCCTAGTCGTCAGTCACGTACAAAGCTTGGCCACTTCTGCACTAGGTCCACACCAGATAAGAGAGGACACAGGACAACAGGCACGGGTACAAAACACAAGGCACAGCATGCGGGGTTCAAAGCACACACGTCCACGCTTGTTTAGGATCACGTGGAGGCCAAGCAGCCAACCGGTGCAATCTGCAGGCGGTTGCGCTTGGCGGCCTCAGCTGTCACGAAGACGGCCAACGCATGACTTCACTTCCAGGCACGTAAGGGCCATGTCTCAAACCAGCAAATGATGTCAACATTGTGACAGGGGAGCGACTGCGTGTCTCTAATTGCAAAGCACCTGTGCAGGAGCGCTCCCAACAGCACCCCAATCACTAAGCAATAAAAGAAGGACGCGTAGCAACAATGCATTAGCAGCGTACCGGTATAGCAAAGCCTGTGAGCAACAAAGCCCACCCATACTGAAAGAGGCCCAACAACGCTCGAGCATGGATTGCCCTATCCAGCGCTTTGGTTCCTGACCTATCTATGATTACACCAATGCCCGTATCCCGTTGGTACCTGCTAAATGCACAAATCTGGATTGTCTTCTCTTCTTGGCCCTGCCCGACGTGAGCACAGCCACGCTATCCCCTTCCCCCTCTGTTGCCCTTCCAACTGCACACCCGCGTGTCCAACGACGAAGTGGGGAGAAGGGCCGCAGGTGCACCCGCCCGCTGGAACCTCACCAGATCTGCGGACCACGAGGTTGCGCGGGTAGCCTTGCCACCCTGATCAACAGCAGCAGCAGCAGCAGCAGCAACCTATGGTGCTGCCTCGCCTGCGGTGTCCGCCCGGCTGACAAATACCTCACCTCCACTCTGTTGCTGTGCCCGCATCGTCAGTTTCAGTAGGCAGGGGCTGCCCCACCTCCTCAACCGTGGCTTCACACCATGCCAGGGAGTGCCTCCCCATGCCTCCACACCAGCGCCACGCCGCCAGGCTATTAGACAGGGGCTGCCCCCGCCCTCATCAGCAGTGCCGTGCCGCCACGCCAGGGGAGTGCCTCCCCCCGCCTGCCTCCTCAGCAGTGCCGTGCCGCCAGGTTGCACAGGTCCTCGTCGTCCAGGCGGCCCACCGCCTCGCCGCTCTTGACGTGCTCCACAAACGCCTCGTTGGGCGTCATCAGCTGCGCAAGGGGACGGACGGGGAACGCCGCTCATTGCCTCCTTGCAGGTGATTGATGCCATGGGGGGGGCGCTTACACGGGTAGAGGACAGGCGAGCGTTGAGCATTGCATGGAGGCACGGGTGCAACCAACAGCAAGGTGATTCTCGCACGTGCTGCCCATAGGCTCTTGCGCCGTGCGGTACAAACCGCCGTACGGGACCGCACCGCAGACCACTACTTTGTCACCTCCAGAGCACTGCGCTACCCAAGCCCAAACAGCGCACCCCTCGCGCAACCGTCCCAGCGTCTCAAGGCGCAAACCCACAGTTCGTGGAACTTGGCCATAAAAGCCGTTACCGTGCCGTACCTGCAGACAGTATAACTTGGAATCTGTCTTGTTATCGATGCCGTGTACGGCGAGCGGCGGGAACACCACGCAGTCGCCCGCGCGCACGGTGAAGCGCTGGCCGTTGCAGAAGGCCACGCCCTCGCCCGCCAGCACGAAGAACAGCTCGTGCGCCGTCTTGTGGATGTGCAGCGGCGTGTGGTGGCCCGGCTCGAACACCTCCACGCCGAACGACAGCGACAGGCCAAGCTCGGCGGGGTCGAACACGAACGCCAGCCTGTGGCGAGAGTTGCGGGTGCAGTTGGGTGGGTGACCGCGGGAAGTGGTACAGCTCAGGAACAGGCGAGTGCAGGTCAGGAAAGGACAAGTGGACATGGGGCGGCGGCGGCGGCGGCGGCGAGGTGCTAAAGCATCAGGGTCGTCCTGCAAGCATGGGGGGGCTAGTGGGAGACTGCGTCATGCATGGGTGGGAGGAGATGTTGTGGGATGATGCACATTGCAGGAGCGGCAGCGTATGAAACACCCGAACTTGGTTGCCTATGCGTGCACCTGATGCACCATGCCGTCTCTGTCCCTGCAACAAGGGGCCATGTCCCATGCGCGATGCACCGGTCTCACTTGTTGGTCTGGCGGGGGAAGCGGAAGGCCTGGAACTCCTCCAGGGCCCGCTGCAGCAGCACGCAGCTGGACAGCGACGGCGGCGGCGCGGCCGCTCCGCCAGCCACCGCCGCCCGTGCGCCACCCCCAGCCCCATCCGCCACGTGCACCGCCGGCACGCCGCCACCGTGGCCCACCGCAGCTAGGACGCCGCTGCCGCCGCCCTCCCTGCCGCGCCCGGCCCTACGCAGCGCCTGCCGCAGGAGCCCCAGGCCCACGCCCGCGCCCAAACCCACCGCACGTGCCACCTGCCCCACGCCGTGCAGTGCACCGAGCACACGTCCCAGCCGCCGTGGGCTGCCAGCATGGCCCACCCCCGCCCATCCCCTGCGCGCCTCCACCCTGGCCAATGCCTCGCTGCTACCGGTGGCCTTGATGCTGCTGCTGTCTGCTGCATCCGATGTCGTCCCGGAGGCCTGGTAGAGGCGCGCCATGGCCAGGGCGGCACGCTGCTGCACGTGCCGCAGCATCTCCGCTGCCTCGTCGGCCGACAGCTCCCCGTCCGAGAGGCCCGAGTACTCATCCACCAGCACCTGCGTTGCGCAGAGTAATGAGCTTCGGGGATTAATGAAAATTCCGTAATGTACAACACGTACTAGCGTACGACAGCTACGCCACTACTGCACGGATGTGCCTGTGGGCCAAGAGACAGGGACGCACCTGCAGCTCCGAGTGGCTTAGGGGCTGCGGGGCGTGTCCAGGGGCCAGGCTGTGGGGCTGGGTGGTGGTGGAGGAGGAGAGCTGCGCCAGTGCCTCGGGAGTGAGGAGCACGCTGGCAGGGAAGTGGAACTTGAGGGCCACCAGCTGCATCAGGGGGTAGAGAAGGGAAGTGAGGCGTGTGTGCAATGCAGTACGGGAAGGCCGAGTGTGTTGTCAAGGCGCAAGGACCTGCAGAGAAAGGAAGTCAAGCAGCCGCGTGGCCACGCAAGGGTGGACGAAGGAACCTGTACCGCCTCGCAGCCCGTGTGCCTACCTGGTCGCTAGACAGAGACCTCAGCTGCGTCGTGTTGTGCCAGGTGACGAGGCTATCTCCAGCGTGCAGCTGGCGAACGACGCCATCATCTGAAGTGACCTGGCCGCTGCCCTGAAGGATGTACAGGACGTCTAGCATGTCCCGCGCAGAAGACTGGGCTGACGGCATGAGCGACTGACAGGATCGGGTGCATTCGAGAGACGCTCCAAATGGCAAAGCGGACTGCGCGCTGTCGAGGGTTGTGAAGTTCAGGGGGACGACGTGGGCGTCGCGGCCCTTGACGATTTTGGTGCTGCCCTCGAGCTTTGCCACAAATGCCCCGCCAAAGGGCATGTGTGGACTAGATGCCGTTGACGCAGCTGCGATGACCCTGCTACGGTGAGGGCGCTCCGCTCTGCGCGCGCGAAACAGTAAACTAAGTCAGGAAAATGTAATTCGAAAATCCATTCACAATCCAGGTGATTCAATAAGCCTAAATGAAACGCTTTGTTCAGCGAGGACTATTGCTACGCTGCGCTGTACGCACCCGGGCAACTGCCTTAAAAAAGGGCAGTGGACTGGCGCCTGTCCCCTTGTTTGAATGACGCCTCCCTTACACAGGTGAGCCATTCGTGCCTTCCTAGAAACCAAAACCGAGAGGAGGGACGCACGACTTGGACAAAAGGGTTTGCTGTCGTGTCGGGAAAACGGAAGCCGTCCTGGTGCTCCAAATTACAGCCTCTGCATGTACTGGATGTGGCAATGGTGAAGCGCTGTATTTGGAAGTGCTAGAGGTTGACTGTGTTGCAGTGTGGGCTCCCGGCCCGGCTGGGGAGAAGAGTTGCATGGAATCGTCGGAATCGTCGGAATGTCCTCTCGACAGGTGAACCCCATGATTGTTGAAATCACACTTGTTATCATTTCCGCTGCTTGTCTGCATTATGGACAGCACACAAGTCGACCCTGGGGGAGGGAAAGGAACCCTTGCTGAAACCAGAGAACGAATAAGAGCGCTACGGGAAAAGCTTGTTTTTCGTTGTAAGGACCTGGGGAGATGGAAGCACTTCCAGCCCGCGAGTGTGGAGGTCCCTCGCGACCCAGCCAAGGCGGAAGCAGAGCAGGCTCTTTTCAAAATCATTACAGGATGCTTGTTTGATCCCACGACATTGATACCGGTGGACGTGCAGGCCTTGCACAGAAAGGTGAAGGGATCTGGCAGGCGGCTGGGGTGCTGTGCCTGCAAGTCTGCTAGGCTGTCGACATTGTACATGTGGCTACAATGGGCTGGATGTAGAGCCTGCTAATGGACTCGCATGCATGAGGGGGGAACACCAGGGCGCAAGGGCGGTGGAGTGGGGGCTACACCGGTGTGCAGGCTTGTGTCAGGCAGGCCTCGGGCCTCGCCTACACCCTCCCGCATGCCCGCGCAAACACCTGTCCACCCTGCACCCACCCACGGAGCCAACTCCAGACGGTTTCGCAGCGTCCGCCCCAGGCCGCAGACGGCACCACGCCCAGCGTCCAACCCCTCCCACCGCGCTGCACCGCACCTAGCGCTACACACCGCACCCGCAGACACCCCTACCTCGCCTCCCCATCCCCATCCCTGGCCACCCCTGGATCACCCAGATCCTGGCCGACCCCGCGGGCGAGCGCTACGAGGCCGCGCTGTCGGCTCTGGGGCTGACCAGCCCCGAGCCCGTGGTGCACAAGATGTCGTCCATTACCTTCAAGTTCGGGCCCGCGGAGTTCTCGTGCCTGCGTGTGGGGCAGCTGCTGTTCGCAGACCGGGTGGCCGTGTACGTGACGCGCGTGGACAAGCCGTCCCTGTGCAGGTGCGGAGGGCAGGGCGGAGCGGGTGGACACACCCGTCGAGGCAGGCGCAGGCGGCGCGCCGTCTGCGCACCTTGCTGTCCAGCCCCCTTGTCGTGCGCATCGTGCCCATTGCAGATGTCGGCTGGTGTTGGGCGGCTGGGGTGCACATCTGTGCCCCCAACAGCAGAGCCTGCTGCCGTCGCAGTCACGGACTCTGCCCACACCTCGTGTGCTCCACATGAACCTGCGCAGCTGCGTGGCCATCACGGCTTGTCTGCGGCCCCTCATGTCATACGTATGCCGCAGGTTGACGGGCATCGAGGACCCGGACAAGGCGAAGCAGCACCAGCAGCAACCGCACGGAGCCACACCACCGCCGCTGCAGGTCCCCGCGCAGGGGCCTGGGCAGTTGCCGGGGGCGGCGGGCGGCGGCGGCATGGCGGACCCCATGGGCCTGGGCATGATGGGCGGGGCGGGAGGGGCGGCGGGGCCCGGGCCGGGAGGCTTCGGCATGCCCGGGTTCGGGGTCCCGGGGCCACGGCCACCTATGGGCGGAGGTGCGTGGGGAGGGGGGATGTTCATCTGGGGGACGCGGGTGCCTGCGGTTTCCGTTGGGGCTGGGGCAGGAGAGGCAGCAGCGGGGGCTCCAGCCCTGTGCTAGCCTGCACAGAGCCTTCAGTCAACGCATGCGGCACACTGGGAGACGACCTCAGGCGAGGAGCCTAGGGCCAGGAAAGGCAACTCGAAGCAAAGCTGTTCATGGGCCCTCCCGCACCCGTCCCTCATGTTTCCAACGGCCTTCGGGCCTTATCCGCTTTGCTTGACCACCGTGCTTAGTAACCCCCATGGCTCCACTTGAGCGTGCTGTCACTCTGCCCCCGGCAAGCAAGCAAACACCAGTGCGCCTTGGGTCCTGCCGGCTGCCCCCAAGGCTTCCCAGGCGGCGGCGGGCAACAAATGCTAAGCATGGGTGGGCCCATCCCACCGCCCATGCCGCCCCCCATGCCGCCCATGGTGCCCCCGGACCCACCGCAGCAGCAGCAGCAGCAGCAGCAAGGGGGCCCGGACGCCAAGCGCATGCGGCTGGAGGGCGGGGCGGGGGCCGGGGGCGGAGGGGGAGGGGGCATGGCGGACCTGGAGTCGCTGCTGGGCAAGCGGTCGGTCATGGAGAAGGTCAAGGTGGAAAAGTAAGTGGCCTGCGAGGGCTGAGGGGAACGGTCGGGGGGAAGAGGTGAGGGGAAGGGGTCAGGGGAACGGGAGGCCCTGGGGAGAATGGCATGGCTTGCGGCCGGGAGACGCTGGGGATGTTGTTCAAGGCGTCACATTCCCCGATGGTTCCTATCCTACCAGGGGCTCTGAGCTGCTGGACATCCTGGCCAAGCCCACGGCCCGCGAGAGCGCGCGCGTGGAGCAGTTCCGCACCGCTGGGGGCAGCGCCATCCGGGAGCACTGCCCGCACCTCACCAAGGACGACTGCAGGAGGTGCGCCAGTCCCGTACCGTGTGGGAAGCGGGGGCGAGCAGAAGGGCCGGCAGCGGGGAATGGGCCAGCGGCCTAGGCGGCGTGACGGGCGAGGGGTCTGGGAGCGGCAGAGCTGCAGGCACAGGCGTTTACAGGGGCTTGCCTCCTGGAGCCGTTTGTTTGATGCAGAGAAGCTGGCAACAACACCTGGCTCCGACTTGTGGCTCCCGTTGACAGCACTGAGGTTTGGTGGCCAGGACCAACTCAGCGCTTCAGAGCATGTTGTTACGCCTTTTACCATAAGCAGCGCCGAGGTTTGGTGCGCCAGGCCCCGTAAAGCACCCAGCACAGCGTTTGCAGGTCAGTAAGACGTGCCTCCGCGTGTTGTCGCTTGCAGGGCCAACAATGCTCCGGTGGCGTGCCCCCGGCTGCACTTCGTGCGCATCATCCGCAACCACACAGACGTGTCTCTGGGCAACTGCAGCTACCTGGACACGTGCAGGTGAGTGGGGGAACCGAGGCAGCGGGTGCCGGAACAGAAGGCATCGCAGGATGGCGGAGGTGACGCAGCAGGAACTCGAAAAGGCAGCATGGTGACGTATGGCCGTCATCGGCCAGGCCGTTGGAGCTGCCCTACCCTGTTGCCCACTTATTTGCTTTCCTACACCAGCTTGTCACGTCCTCTTTTCACCGGTCCAGGGTCCGATGCATTACCCTTGATACCTCCGGCTCTGGCCACACACTCATCACCTGCCGTGCGATCCTTTCTTTTCCTCCACGATTTAGTGCCGCCCCACCCTGCCTCCGCCCACACGTCCCGCGCCCCCTGTCCCCCACCCCAGGAACATGCACACGTGCAAGTACGTGCACTACAAGCCCGACCCCGAGCCCGACGTGCCGGGGCAGCCGGGCGCGGCGGAGGTGGCGCGGCTCCGGGCCAGCGTGCCCAAGTGCGTGGGAAGGGGGTGGGGGCAGTGCGCTGGACGGTGTTACACAACAGGGGCGGGACACTGCACAGGGCCCAAGACAAACTTACTTCTGCGGCTGTGGGGCTGGAAGACGCTTGCAACCATACATGGGCCATTGTGGCCACCGCACATGGGACGCTGTGTCCACCCCTGGCCACTCTCACCTATGCTAGCCCACCTTCGGGTGCTCGTAAGCCCGCGGCTTGCCCCCCTTGTCACCAGCCCCCTCGCCCCTACGGATCCCTCCTACCTGGCTTGACGCTCGCTGGCCCCTGCCCCCCTCCCTCACCCCAGGTACCTGCAGGCGCTGCAGGACCCGCAGTGGATCAACTGCGACGTGCGGCGCTTCGACATGACGGTGCTGGGCAAGTTCGGGGTCATCATGGCCGACCCGCCGTGGGAGATCCACCAGGTATGGAAGCGGAGGAGGGGAGGCAATGGCATGGCCGACGCAGTCCGCAGGTCGGCGCGATAGTATCTGAACTGTCAGACTGGTAGGCCCGAACCCAGGCTGGGATCTGGGGCTGGTAGGCCGGGAGAGGGGCGTTGGGTGCATGGAGGTGTGGCAGGGCGTGGTCCTGGCGCGTGTCAAGCAGCTGGGCGTGGGCGCGGGCTTGTCATGGTACGGGGCCATGGGACAGGTTTGTGGGCCGGCTGCCTGGCGGGGTTGCGCGGTTGCCTGGCAGGGCTGGGGCAAAAGGCGAACCGGGTATGCCGGTACCGGTATGCCACACGTGGGCCTGCTCCCTCTATGCCTTTCCTGTTTTGGCGCCCCAACTGCGGCGGCCTTGCGTTGACCACCGTCCGTGCCCATGCGTACTGAGCACCACGCCTGCACTCTGACATCCCTCTACGGGACCCGCCCGAGATGAGCATGGCGGACACGGGAGCTCCTCGACAAGACTTGTCCTGAAAGCCTCCGCCCGAATGCGTTACTGACGCCCTGCCTGCCGATGCAGCTTCTCGCCAGCCAGCCCTGACAGCCCCTGCACACACCCGCCCACGCATGTCGTACGCAGGACCTGCCGTACGGCACCATGAAGGACGACGAGATGGTCAACCTCAACGTGGGCTGCCTGCAGGACGAGGGGGTCATCTTCGTGTGGGTCACCGGTGAGTTGTCAGGCTCTAGGTTTCAAGGAGCCGGACACTACTGCATGAGATTCACATCCCATCTGTGATCCCCTGCTCGCCGGTAGCCGCTTACTAGCCACTCGCCGGTCGTACTCGACCACTGCTGTCAACACGTGCAGTCACACCGCCGGCACCCATAGCCCACCATCTACCAGTCATCCGCTCGTCCACCATGCCGCACAAAACTGCCCAACATATGGGGCTTTGCACCTTTCCCTGGAGCTAAAGTGCTTGCCTTTGCACTCCAGGCCGCGCCATGGAGCTGGCTCGCGAGTGCCTGGCCAAGTGGGGCTACAAGCGCGTGGACGAGCTGATTTGGGTCAAGACCAACCAGCTGCAGCGCCTCATCCGCACCGGCCGCACCGGCCACTGGCTCAACCACTCCAAGGAGCACTGCCTGGTGGGCATCAAGGGCAACCCGCAGCTCAACAGGTGCGGCAGCCATGTTGAGCTGTGGGCATATGTAGCGGTTTAACAGAAGACTGGTCAACGGGTCGGAATTTACGCCTTCTCTCCGCCCCACGTCCCCACACTGTTTTCACAACCACACATTTGGCCACGTGCCTGCTCCTACTTGCCGCTCCCTCGCCCACACTTACCCGTACCTAACCCACACACACTTACCCCACACTTAACCCACGCCCACCAGGTACGTGGACACGGACGTGGTGGTGGCGGAGGTGCGCGAGACGTCCCGCAAGCCGGACGAGATGTACTCGCTGCTGGAGCGGCTGTCGCCCGGCACGCGCAAGCTGGAGATCTTCGCGCGCTCGCACAACTGCAAGCCGGGCTGGGTGGGGCTGGGCAACCAGCTGCGCACCGTCAACATCATAGAGCCGGAGGTGCGGCAGCGCTTTGCGGCGAGGTACGGCTTCGAGCCGGACTCCAACGTGGAGTGCTTCGTCAACTGAGGGCTGGTGTTACTCGTGTGTACTGCTGCATGGGGGTGTTTTTTCTGCCCCTGGATGTTTGTGTGTGCGCTGGTTGTGTCCTGCTTTGCGCGCGGGGTATGTGTGAGAGCTGCATGCACCGAAATGTATGTGCAAGACAGAGTATTTGCGGTGGGAAAGCTGAGCGGCGGCGTGGTGTTGGCAGGAGTATTGGAGGTTGGAAGCACGGCGCTGGAAGGAGCAGGGCTTGGAAGGGGGAGTATGACGGACACGATGATGACGGACACGTGGGAGGGCGGGGTGCATTTGGGAATGCGGATGGCACCGGCCTGCACGGGCAGCACGTATCGAGAGGCAGACATGTGTGTTACGACCGGAATGCAGAAAGTTGAGCATTCGGCTGTTGCCGCAGCCGCTAGCCGCCAGCAAGCCAAAATGGACATCTTTCTTACCGGTTTGCCGGTAGCGCGCTTTGAGTGGCCGGGGCAGCCATGTTTGTTAACGGAACCGCGGGAGTAGGCGAAAAGCTGTGTTGATGCCGGATGTCGACATTTGGTGCTCACGCACCGCGCTGGAGGCCGAATAGAGGCCACCCGGTAGTAAGTTAAAGCGAGGCTATGGAAAGCTGATGGGTTGCTGATTGGTAGCCCAAGAATCAACTCGCTCCCGCCTATGAAAGTGTGGCACCCTACGGTAGTCATCCACTCAGGCTCAGGCTCAGGGGAGAGCCCTCTTCCGTACGTGGGCCACATCATCCCGAGGGGAGGCTGCCCGACCACCACTGCACTCCAACACACTGCCAGTCCAACCTCCATTGGCTTGGACAAGTTACCACATCTCATGCGCGTAGGCGCCCTTGTAGGGCCACACCGGGCCACATTGTCGCGTGCTCCTCGCTTGCACGGGGCGGTTGTACCCGCTGACGCCTGCCTACACCGTTCTTCAAGGTTGTCGCGTTCCCGCCTGTTCGTCCCCGCTATCGGAAGTGCTGTCGATTCCTGCGTTGTGCCAACACTACAAAGCCATGCGGTCAAGGTCGTGTTTGGGTGTTGCGTTGCTCGGATGTTGCTTGTGTCTTCAGCGGGCCTTAAAGCCTGCAGGCCCCACTGTGGACATGTGATACATATGTTTATTGCAACCTATGCGGTATTGAGAGCGCGGTAAACAAGTCCGTACACGCTCATGGGGTCGCAGGCACGGGGCGACAAAGTGAGCGGGAACGCGAGAAACACTCTCTTTTTGGGCTAGCATATAGCAGCCCAATAGCCTTTCTCAGCAACCTATAAAGCTCTTTTCAAAGCGGCCTTCGGTGGCCTTCAGCGGTGCGTTTTAGGCAGAACTTGACCAGCTTTACCTCAATCGGCTTCGCAACAACGCTGTGTCTACTCGCGCGCGCAGTTTCACCAGCAACCATGGCTGCCCCGGCTACTGAGCGTACTGGGTTCGATGACCGCGCCTTTGACGTGAAGATGAAGGAGTTGTAAGTGCCGCCGCAGCCTCACGGGGCTTGGAGCATGGCCGCCGCCTGTGCCCAGACCATATGTGACGCTACGCTGGCTGCTTTCCCGGTGCTTTTTGCAGCCTGGGGAACAACCAGGACCAGTTTTACACGGACTGGGAGGAGAGCTTTGAGAGCTTCGACCAGATGGGCCTGCACGAGAACCTGCTGCGTGGTATCTACGCCTATGGTGCGTCCGTAGACCCTGCACATCTTGCCATCTCAATTTGGATTTAAAGCATACACGATCAACGAAAAAACGAAGAGCGATGGACTGCTGTTGAGGGCATGCTGAGGCTGCTGAACCTAGAGTTATTCTATCAAGCTATAAGATACACTCCGACTGATGAGCATGTTCTTTCACGACTGGGTAGCAGCATTGTGGCCCTTCCTGCGGCACCCCGTGCACGTGGAAGGCGCACGCGGCACACCCACACGCCGAAAACGAAAACGAGGTACAGGCGTACAGCGTAGGCAGTGGCATCGGCCGGGGCTCGCCACTGCCTGTCCTTGGAACTCAGCCTACAGCAGCGTCCCGCGCAAAGTCCCTCTGGCCCACCGCCGGCACCGCACCCTGCCTGACCACCGGCCCCCAGGTTTCGAGAAGCCCTCGGCCATTCAGTCGAAGGGCATCGTGCCCTTCACCAAGGGCCTGGACGTGATCCAGCAGGCCCAGTCCGGCACGGGCAAGACGGCCACCTTCTGCGCCGGCATCCTGAACAACCTGGACTACAACCTGAACGAGTGCCAGGCGCTGGTGCTGGCCCCCACCCGCGAGCTGGCGCAGCAGATCGAGAAGGTCATGCGCGCCCTGGGCGACTTCCTGCAGGTCAAGTGCCACGCCTGCGTGGGCGGCACCAGCGTGCGCGAGGACGCCCGCATCCTGGGCGCCGGCGTGCAGGTCCGTGGGCGTTGCAGCGGCGGGGCATGGACGGACGGGGAGGGGCGGGGAGGATGGAGGGGCGCGGGGAGCGCGGACGGGCGCGGGATGGCGGAGAGGCGGGGCGAGGGCGGAAGGGCGGAGCGATTCTACCCTGGACGGTTGGCGGCAGCGGACGGCGCTGGGTGGCGGACTGGCAGCGGAGTGGCCTGCAAAGGCTTGGGAAGCAGCAGCAGCAGGAGCTAGCAGGAGGAGAGCGGCCCTTGGAGGGAGCGTGGCCCCTGCGACGGACACGCGGCGCAAAGCAGATCCTGGGAGCTCTGGGGTTCCTGTTGTGCAGGGCATCCGTCATTACAAGACGGCTGAGAGTGTCATGGCAGGCGGCAAAAGGACAATTTGTACATCCAGTCGGGGTGCAGTCTTTGTTAAGCATGCTTTTGTGCGTGTGTTGTGACGTGTGTGCGCAGGTGGTGGTGGGCACCCCCGGCCGCGTGTTCGACATGCTGCGCCGCCGCTACCTGCGCGCGGACAACATCAAGATGTTCACGCTGGACGAGGCCGACGAGATGCTGTCGCGCGGCTTCAAGGACCAGATCTACGACATCTTCCAGCTGCTGCCCCCCAAGCTGCAGGTGGGGACGCGGGAGCGCCTGGGCCTGGGGGCACACACTGCAGCCGTGGGAGCAAGGGACGCCTAAAGGCCTGGAGGTTTGGGGCAGATGGTCAGCATCATGTCGTTATGCATGAAGAGGTATCAGGCCCCGGCTACGCTGGGTGGTTTGCGCAGTGCCAACTCCTCACGGCGGTATGAGAGGAGTGTGTCTGACGTTGCAATGTTTGCCTCCTGCAGGTGGGCGTGTTCTCCGCCACGCTGCCCCCTGAGGCGCTGGAGATCACCCGCAAGTTCATGAACAAGCCGGTGGGTGGCGGAAGGAATGGGGTGTGGAGGAACGGGACTCTGCATAGCGGTGGGCGTGGGACGACGGGGGTCCCGTGAAGCGAGGCAGCAACTCGTCGAAGTGGGTGCAAACGGCGGTTATCGTGTACACCTGTCACGATCAAAACCATGTTCAAAACCATGAGCTTGGCTTGGGTTGTGCTAAGTACACCTGCACAACGAGGCGGGGTGCACGTGCAAATGCACCGTGGCATGCTCTGACGGGGGAAGTTGGTGTGCACAGTGTCGGCCACATGCGGGTCCGCGTCAGTAGGTCCCTACGGCAGAGCGAGGGACAGATCCTCCGCAAGTGCAACAGCCCACGCACGAGCCGGTGGCTCAAGGGCCAATGCATGCAACACTAACCTCGGCACCGGTCATGCTGCTGCGCGTCAAGGCGATGCCGAGCACGTCAGCGGGTAGTTGGCACGGGCGTATGCTCTCGGTCAAGCCGCGCCTTTGGGGGGGCTCATCTCCTCCCGCCGCCACACCCACGCTGCGCATTGCCTCCGCGCCTTCCCCTGTCACCAGGTGCGCATTCTGGTGAAGCGCGACGAGCTGACCCTGGAGGGCATCAAGCAGTTCTACGTCAACGTGGACAAGGAGGAGTGGAAGCTGGACACGCTGTGCGACCTGTACGAGACTCTGGCCATCACGCAGTCCGTCATCTTCGCCAACACCCGCCGCAAGGTGGGGGCGGTGCACGGAGGGAGGGGCGGGAGGCGGGTGCTGGGACAGCGGCAGCGAGGCGCATGGCTAAGGGGCAAGCCTGGGAGGGCCAGGACGGCAGGCGCGCGTGGAGGGCGAAGGGAGCTGGCCGGCTGGGCTTTACTCGTGACCAACAGCAGGTTTGGGCAACGGAGCTTGTGGCCATAGACCGTACGGAACACACGTGCTGATTACCGTCTCCTGCCCTCCGCCCTCCCTCCAGGTGGATTGGCTGACGGACAAGATGCGCGAGCGCGACCACACCGTGTCGGCCACGCACGGCGATATGGACCAGAACACGCGCGACGTGATCATGCGCGAGTTCCGCTCCGGCTCGTCGCGCGTGCTCATCACCACGGACCTGCTGGCCCGCGGCATCGACGTGCAGCAGGTGTCGCTGGTGATCAACTACGACCTGCCCACGCAGCCGGAGAACTACCTGCACCGCATCGGCCGCTCGGGCCGCTTCGGCCGCAAGGGTGTGGCCATCAACTTCGTCTCCAAGGTGGGGCTGGCTAGGGACAGGGTCGGGTGCTGTGCAGGAAGGCGTTTTCAGGCATGCACTTGAAGTGGGCTTGAACGGGGCTTCGTCTTCAAGGTGGGCACCGCAGATCGACACCTGGCTGCTGCGGCGTGTGCTAACACTCGTAGTGGGGTGGGACGGTGCAAGGGACCATGACGGTGTCAAGCAAGTGCAGGAGGACCTTGCGCAGGCCGCAGCAAGAAACCGGTGTCATCTCCCGGACTGCAATGGCAAGTATGCATCTCCATGACTACCTCCCTGAATTTGTGTGCTTGAGCAAAGACCATGCCTTTCATCCTCCGCAGGACGACGAGCGCATGCTGCAGGACATCCAGCGCTTCTACAACACCGTGGTTGAGGAGCTGCCCGCCAACGTCGCTGACCTGATCTAAAAGCCAGGCGGCGATATCGGCGGCGTTGGGTCCACGAGCCTGCGGCGTCTCCTGGGCCGCTGTGTCTAGAGGGCGCGGGCTGAGCTGCCCTGCCGCCTGCAGCCATAGCCAACCGGCTCAGCGGCCGGCTGGCAGGGGCTTCTGGCGCTGGATAGCGCGTGCTGCAGCAGGGGGCGAGGGACGCTGGGAGGGTGCGGCCTGTGCTCCCTGGCTTACGACGAGGGGGCGGCGAGGCAGTGTGCATTGCAGAGGCGTCGTGCTGGCAGCCAGTGTAATGCACCTCCTGCCGGAGCTGTGCCCCGGAGAGTGTCGGACATGCCCCGGTGGCTCCGTCTCGCCTGAAGGGGTGTTTCGGCTGTGTTAGTCGGGCACGAGTGCGGATGGGCATCGGGTCTGTCGGACTGCTCACTGAGAGAGGGATGAGGAGGATACGGGAGCGGCAACAAGGGGAAGGTTGTCTGTAAAAGAGGAAAAGCGGAGGTGACAGCATGAAATCTCCTGCGCGGCTAAGCCCCCAATGGGTAGCGCAATGGATGGCTGGAACGCAGCCTAGGGTTTAACACAGCCTAGTACGGTACTGTTACACCTCGTATAAAAACGCCGAACGGCATTATTAGGGCCAGCATGCTTCTCAGCGCCTCAGCAATGCAAATGTGCGTCAAGAAAATGGCAAACTTTCACAGCGGCTAACAATACCTACGGTATGTACGGTAGTAAGTGGTACGGGCGACATCAAGCCGAGTGGGGCGTTGGCCATGCCACTGCCCCAGCCAGACGCCGCAACAGCGCCCGCTGTGGCCTAGGGAGCGAAGGCACGGGTAGGTGCCGTCCACCACAGTCGGGTGCTGCTTGCTGGTCCCACTCATTGCACGGGTGGGGGCCCTTTGCGCCCGCAGCCATGCCTCGAACGCGCTGTTCCCCACGTACGGATGCCGTACCGGTACGTCTGGGCGGGGGCGCCGGTTTGTGGGCGGGTACGCAGAGGCTCTGAGCTTGGCCGCGGCTTTTTGGCCGCCTTTGCCGGCCGCGTGCCCCGTACAAGTGCGTTTTTGAGGTGTCTACTCTTCATGGCCAGTGCTTGGGTTGCACCGGACCTGCTGGTGCCGTACACTAGGTCCTGCGTTCGAGCCCCCAAGTGCTTTTGCACGGGGCGCCAGGGCGGTGGGCTGGCAGACACGTGTGTCGGATGCCGCATGGGCGTGCATGGACAGTCCGCCGGGGTGTGGTGTCGGCGCCGCCACTGCTGCTGCCGGCGGCTGGCTGGACGCAAGCCGCCCAGAGGGCGCACCAGCGTGCAGCAGCACGCGAGGGTGCAGCACACGGGCTGAGTGGGGCGTTGGCCATGCCACTGCCCCAGCCAGACGCCGCAACAGCGCCCGCT